>SCPN01001621.1_pt1 | contig 132972 bp, 104 predicted proteins | sample 6106831 | NCBI WGS metagenome assembly SCPN01 (sample SAMN10720447, study PRJNA508395) | human gut metagenome | isolation source: Participant 1, 0 month | reverse complement strand
GCATGAGGAAAGATATTCTAAATGTATCTTTCCGAATATTAGATTATCAGCTCTTATCTTTATTCCGATTATGGAATGCAATTCAGTATTATTTTCCTTATAAATATCTTCTTAAGAACAGTTGGGATGATGTCTTGCTGGATAATATACCTGCGTTTTAGAAATAACGGACAGAATGGATTATGAGAATGCTTTGAAAAGATTTATAGCAGAAGTCCATGATACTCATGCCGGTATTTATGGCGGACCGATAAAAAAATATTTAGTGCCTGTTGTGATACGTTTCATTGAAGGCAAAGCGGTAGTGACAGAATATTATGAACTGAAATCTAGTTTCAAGGGTGAAGAGGATCGGACTTTGCAGCCTGGAGATGTAATTGTACGTGTCAACAGTGAAGAGGTCGATTCCATAGTAAAACGTATCACGCCCTATATATCAGCTTCTAATGAAGCAACTTTGCAGAGACAGATAGCTGTTAATGAACTTCTATGGTCCAATGATACACTATTGTATGTGGATTATGAAAGAAACGGGGCTGTTGAAAAAGCAAGAATCAGATGCGTGCCGAATCAAATGCGCGAATCTACCGTCTTTCAAAGCCGCAGCCGCTTATTACCTACCTTTCTCCGGATATTTTATATCTGTATGGGAAGTACCATCGGTGGAGAAGTCCCTCGGGAAATAAAATCTAAGGGAACGATTATTGATTTGAGAGCCTATCCTGTAATAGAGAAATTAATGGATATTGGGAATATGATCTTCTGTATCCGTCTTCTACAGACTTTGCAACATTTACCACAAGAAGCCTTTCGCAACCAGGATTGTTCACTTTCGGTCCTGTAGTAAAGGTTGGAAAAGAAATGAAGACTATTATCAAGGTAAAAAGTAATTTTGATAAATGAAACAACACAAAATGCGGAGTTCATGACTATGAAATATAGATGTACCCCAAACACAGTTGTTATGGAAGTACGACTGCCTGCCGGTGCAACCAATTGTTCCTATCTCATTTTGCCGGGTAACTTTGGAGTTACATTTAGGACTTGGCGTTTACTATCCCGATAAGTCAGAAACCCAACAAATCGGCATTCTTCCAGTATTGAAGTTAAAGAGGTACAATTCAAAGGCATACGCCAGAGCGCGATGAAGTTTTGGAAGCTGCCATAAAGTATTTGAATGCTGTGAAGAGTAAAAGTGGAACTTGTTTGAACTGTTGGTTGTGTGTAAAATCTAAAGTTCATGAATTGAGTGTCTATAATTAGGGATGAAGAAATAGACAAACAGATGAGATGGTGGAAATAAAAATCCGCTTTGCATAGAATAATATACATTTATTCTACGTACATTTGTCTCATTAGCATCTCAATTATCGTTCAACAGTTGTCGGACAACAGTTCTACATTTATAGAACAATCGTTCCACATTTGTTGAAGACGATAATTGAATTACAGGTTGGAATACTAATATAAGAGAGAAGGAAATTAAACTTCCTAATAAAAGAAAAGATAATGAGTGTAAATTATGATCTCTATAAAGAGCCTAATCCTGATAAGGATGGAAAGAACTGCTTGACATGCACGTGTGGTATTGAAAGGTAGCTATACGGCAAGTGAATTTATAGATATGGTGACAGCTCTTGAGGCATATCCCTCATGCTCAGTTGGTAGGCTCCTATCGAAGCAATTTCGAGCACGTTGAAGCATTGCTTCTGAAAGGTTTTCGGTAGGGCTGGGGACATCGGTTTATTTCTCTCTCTTTCCCTAAGTGTTGACAAAGGTGGTGGAACCAGGAAGACTTACGTTCTCCATCGGTATCTCTTAAAGGTATCAATTTACGGATTAATCGTCAGTTTAAGAAGATATTGAGACTTCATTGGAACTTCAACGCTGCAATTCACCTTTTCGTGTGAAAATCCGTTGGATGAAAAGAAATGCTTGCAACTTAAACTCTTTTTGAAAGCATCCATGTATTAACCGACAAGATTATATAGGACTTACGGGAAAACTAAAAGCAGGCACTGCAGGATATCAATGCTTTATCGAACAAGGCGTGTTGCAGAAATACGGATTAGGGCGTTCGGTGGTGTATATAAAGAGTAGTGTAAGAGATTTCATAATATAATATGAATAAAATAAGGTATCATTGTAGTATATTTCTGTTCACCCGGATGGCTCATCATACTGGTCGGTTGTCAGCATGCCCATCTTCTCTTTTGAAGGCTATGCAGATGGAGAATGTTTCCGTCGATAGTATATTCTTTTTATTTGCAACAAATAGACAAGCCGGAGAATTTATTTTCTAAGCAGCAGGAGATTATTTTTTTATCCTATAAAGGCAACTTTGTGGAAGACCGGGAAACCTGTAGATTCTTTATTGCAGACTGCCATTCATCACTATACGCAAAATAGGCAGTTATCTCAATGTTTGCAAGCACGCGTGGAGCAGAGTGCTTCCTATTTATATCGGAACCAGCCAGTTCTACATTGTTGCTTTCGGATGCTCTTCTGCACGAACGATTGCTGAATGATACATTAAGAACACAATTGTATGGTCTTAAAAGAGTGGCATATTCAAGAAATAAGATTATGAACAGGCGTTGGACATGGCGAGACAGCAGTCAGCAGCTAACTCGTAAGCACAAAGATACTCTTGCCTATTTTTCTGCAAGTAAGTTATATTTTCAACTTTTGGAAAGGTGCAGGAGCATGACAGGTATACACAAGAATCTCTGCAACTAATGGAAGAGTTTGCGGATTCTCCCAATTACCGATATTTGAATTATCATATATTGGAGAACTTATTGACTACCAGTTTGGAAAAGATTTCAGGCAGCACAATTGTATCTTCGTCAATTGTCAGCTCAACGACATAGCCGTCATGTCATTCCGCACTATTTTCTCCTTCGCGGCAAATCTTATGCGGCTTTGAATCAAGTGGACTCTGCCAAGTATTACTATCAGCAGGCTGCGACTTCCTCTTCAGATTTTATTGCCGTGGAAGCGAACGCGCTCTTATTTAACTTAATCAATGAGAAAGAATATCGGAACAGGCTTTCTATATCAAGCAAAGAAAATAAGATCAAGGACGATATACTGACTAGTACCAAGGCGGAAATACAAAGAAGAGAATATAATGAGCTTAAATTAAAAACGAACTCTACCAGTTGCATTTGAAACAACGCGAAAAAGAACTATGGATGCTGGGCATTGTAACAGCTTTGCTTGGTGTTGGTTTCATAGTGTTTTTCTTTTATCAGAAGGAGAAGAAGAAACGATTGCAACGGGAAAATCTTTTGTTGCATCAAGAGGCGGAGCTAAGCGGACTACGGGAGAAAGAAATCCGTTTGCAAAATAAAGAAGCGGAATTGCGTGAGGCACTTTTCAGACGGATAGCCTTTTTCCGGAAATTACCTTCGCTCCATAATGATGAAAGTCAGGATGAGGTGGCTTCTAGTCGAAAGATAGTGGTGACCGATGCGGAGTGGATAGAGGTGATTTCTGTTGTCAACGAAGCTTTTGACCATTTTGCGGCAAGGCTGGAACAAACCTATCCGTCATTGAACAATAAGGATATTGGTTTCTGTTGTCTCGTCAAGATTAATGTTAACATGCAAGACCTTTCAGATATTTATTGTGTTAGTAAAGCAGCCATTACAAAACGCAAATATCGTATTAAAACAGACAAGTTGGGGATTATAGATGAAAATGTAAGAAAGTTTAGTAGAGTTTTGGGGTTGCTTATTGTGTTGATAATCAATGGTATGTCTGCGATATGTATTACTCTTTTTGTCCGCCACATTTTTTGTTTTTCAGTTGGTTTCCCTCTACTTTTGTCCCAATATTCATTTGAAACTAACTAAATATATGTTCGTATGAAAAAGAAAATTATGATTTTGACTTTGTGTACTTTTTGTCTATTTTCATTGGTTGCTTTTATATGCAATAGTGAAGCGACAAAAGACCCTTTGGCTCTGTCTCCAGTTGCGGCAAAGCGAATCACAACACCTACTGGGACGTTGATTTCCTGTGATTTAAAAGCGTTGAAAGATACCGTGGATATACCACTTAGTTATTTGACCGAAGAACTTCAAGTGGTGAAGTTGGAAGATAAGGATGAGGCATTGGTAGGAGGCTGGGTTCGTACCACAGTCAGTGATAATTATATCTTGGTGAGTAACAAAAAACAGACTCCATACAAGCTTTTCACCCGTGACGGCAAATTCATCACTACTATCGGGGCTTACGGACAAGGACCGAATGAGTATGCAAACACCTACTCCGAACAATTGGACGAGGCACACAACCGTATTTATATTCTACCTTGGCAAAGTGATAAACTGCTGGTCTTCGACTTGAAAGGAGTTCCGCAAACTCCCATTCCTTTGTGTCTGCGCGTTCCTAAAGGGCAATTCAGAGTCGACACCGGGAAGTCGGAAGTAACGGTGACAACACTGCCTTTCCAGGGTTCTCCGGCTGTAGTATGGACACAGGATTTTGAAGGAAAACGCAAAAATTTTATTCCTGCCCGGCATCTCACGGTTCCGCGTGATTTCAGCAATGAAGTATTTATGGACAAGAACACTCCCGATTACAGCGTTATGTTGATGACTATCGTACCTTCTCCGCGTGTGGATAGTTTGTATCATTATAATGCGCAGCAAAATAGGCTCGAAGCCCGGTTTACAGCGAATTATCCGAATAAGGAAAAAATTCCATGGCATGGCTATACCGAATATCCGCGTCACTTTGTCGGAGATGTTTCTGTTCCGGTGCAAGTGTCGGCAAATACCTGGAGTGGAAGTAAACCGGCCAAATATATCGTAGACAAACAAACCCTGCACGGCAACTATTTCCATTTGTATAATGATTTCCTGGGAACGAAGAAGATGCAGATATGGCCTTCGTTCAGTAATGGCTATTATATTGCCAACATGGAACCTGCGCAATTAAAAGAGACGCTAGAAAAAGAGCTGGCGCGAAAAGAGCTTCCCAGTGATGTACGGAAACGTACTCAAGCGTTAATGAGCTCGTTGGATTAAGACGGGAATAATGTGGTTCTCTTTGCTAAAATGAGAAATAAATAGCGGACTCGTAGATGGCAAATATTCGGGAGTTCTAAATCCCGCAGGTGCTAGTTGCTTTGTGTTAAGTGCCTTACTTCAATTAGTTTAATCCCATTAGGATGCTAATTGAAGTAAGGCACTTTTGATAGTAAAAGCATTCAAACTTATTTTAATAACATTAGAACCGGAAACTCAATCCCCCTAAGAAATTGAATCCTTCGGCAGGATAGCCTAGATAATATTGATATTTCTTATTCAGTAGATGTGTACTTGTGCATAAACGGATACTCCTTTGAATACATTGTAGCTGGCTCCGATATGCAAATCGTTGATTGCAGTCATTTTGAGATAATCTTCTACTTCTTCCCGGCTGATATAATCATAACCGAGATTCACATTAAGAGCGGAAATCGGATGAATACGTACATTGAAGGACATTTCACTGACAGGCTTTACCACCAATAATGCCTTTTCATTTTTGCTATCCCAATTACGATAGGTATATTTGGCTGATATTCCCAGAATGTCTTTGTAATCGTAGCTGATTTCACCACCGAGGTAGAAATTGTCCGTATTATCTTGAGCAGAAACCAAGATATTCAATGCGAGGGACAGTTGAATCGTCGAAACCAAAATAGGATAAATCATTCTTCAAGTTCTGATAACCGCCATACACATTGAACCAGACTCCCGGATAAGGGCTTGCTTTAAATCCGACGCTGCCATTGATCTGCTCGTAAGTGTCATAAGGACGTTGTACATATCCCAAAGTAGCAGTGGTATTCGCCCCCGGCAGTTCTCCGTAAGGACAGACATTCTCCAATCTTCGGAAATCATTCAGTTGCTTGCCACCTGTTGCTTTTGCATAAAGCACATAGCTGTCGGAGAAGATATACTGTGCAGTAATATCCGGTGAAACGCGGAAAGATTTATCGAATCCGAAAGATAAGTCTACATTGGCTCCGATGTGTAATTTCCAGTCATCGTTATCCAGTTCGTAATAAGGATTCAGAAGAAGCGTTGTATAGTTCTTGAAAAACTCGTCTCCGGTAGCAGTATTCTTTGTATATCCGCTATACAGAAGATTATTCATCTCCAAAGCGATAGTCACCGATTGTTGGTCACCGATAGCTCCCGTGACATCGCCTTTGGTACGTATGATTGTTTCTTTAAGACCTGTATTGGCTTCATTATCATTAATCATGTTATGCTGACGTTCATACATCAACAGATTCGTTTCGGCATTGAAACGCAGCGGTGCAGTTTCGTCAATAAAATGAATACCTGCATGAAAGTCACCGGAAATGAATTTCTGCTTGCTGTTTACACTTCCCGGTTTGAGGTTGAAGTTGCTTAGACCGAAGTTTCCGGCAATATTCAAATCCAATTTGTTGAATTGGTGTGTGTAATCCACGTTTGCACGTGTACGATAATAGAAAGCGTTCCATTTTTCGTTGTCTGTGAAGGGAAGAGTCAACTTTCCGTCCATCCCGTCCATCTGGAAACGTACATTCAGTTTGTCTTTATCCGAGAGACGGAATAAATAATTGGCAAGAATATCCAGATTGCCTAAATTACCATATCCGGCACGTACATATCCGGGAGTGCTTCCCGGCTGGATTTCTTTTCCGGTATAAGGATTCATCAGACCCGCCGGGACAGAAGTTGCCGGAAAGAAAGTCGTAGCATACTCTACCTCTTTCTTGCTTACCGTCGGTTCTTCCACTTTGGGCAGGACGTTTACTTTCGAAGCATCCATAATATCCGGGTTATATTCTTGTTCCACAACAACGGTACGATTCATGGTCGTATCCTTGGGCTGGGTAGTTTGGGCTTGAAGGCCGGACGGCATGGAAATTGCCAATGCAAGTCCGCCTATTATATAAAGAGATCGTTTCATACTTTTCTATTTTTTAATTCTCAATTTTCACCTTTCAACTTAGCGAGTCTGCTTTCAATCATACTTTCTATGTCGTCATTGCCTTGGTAATTTTGTTGCAGGCTCAATAGATACTGACGTGCGTCAAGGTCTTTACCCATAGCGGCATACACATCGGACAACAGGACGAAGCTACGTGCCAGCCAATAGGCGTGCGGCGTGCTTTGTTCTATGTAGTTAAGCAGTCCTTTTTCCGCAGCAGCATATTCTTTCGCATCATACAATGACTGTGCAACCAGATATTTAGCTTCGGCACCGTATGGATTACGAGTATCCTTTGCCAATTCGCGGAAGTCATCCATCGCTTTCTTGTCCGCCTTTTGTTTGACATAAGCCTTAGCACGATAATAAAGAGCTTCGTTTCTCAGTTCAGGACTGAGTTTGGCTTCTGCCAGTAAGTCGGTGGCAGCATGGATGGTTTCAATATCATCCCTCAACAGGAAGGCGCAGCGAAGTATTCCTGTTTCAGCAAGCTGGCGACGTTCTACGTTGGTTGCTTTCTCTTTCAGCATCTTATAACTAGCTAATGCTTCCGCTGTCTGTTGTTGGTTGAACTGCACTTCGGCACGCAGGATAAGGGCTTCTTCCGCAAACGGATTGTTCGGATATTCCAGTAATTTGCCGGAGTGGAGAAGAATCATATCATAGTTCTTCTGTTCGTTCCCAATCAGGCAAAGATAATAATGTGCATTCAGGCTGAAAGCCCCTTCCGGGAAAGTCTGCAAGTATTTGTTGAGACTTGTCTTTGCCTCTTCCATCCGTCCCCGCATATAAATCTTTTCTGCGGCGGCATAGGTCAGTGAATCCTGTTCGTTGGCATCGAAGCGGATATGTCCCGGCATGGCATTAGCCAAAGCTGCAAATTCGTCTATGCGGTTCAAGTCTACATAAATCGACTTTAAATCACGCATGGCCATACGGGCTTCTTCACTGCCCGGATATTTCTCGATGACCTGCTTATAGGCTTCGATAGCCTGATTGTAATCACCCTGATAATACAAAGCCGATTTCTGCCGCTGCTTTCCGGCTGACCGGGCTTTCGGGATATTTGTTCAGCAACTCCTTGAAAGAAGTGATTGCCTGACTGTTATTATCCATCAATACGTAAGACCGTCCTTTCTCGTAAATAGCATTCACGGCATAAGGAGAAGCGGGATATTTTCCCACCAGCCGGTTCAGCAAAGTAATCTTACCGGTATAATCTTTCTGTAGACCGGATACAAGCGCCAGTTGATAGAAAGAATAATCCCCGGAAGGAGTATTCATCTGTTCTGCTTGCGAATAGTAATGTTTGGCTTCCTCGAAGTTGCGCACATGCAAGTGGCAGTCACCGATACGGTTGTATGCGTCGGCTAAAGCCGTTGTATTTTCACCTTTCTCCAGTTGGACGTATTTCTGGAAGTAATTGCTTGCCTGTGTATAGTCTTTCCGGTGGAAAGCGATATATGCCAGGTTATAATTAGCCAGCGCATACATTTCGTTATTGGGCTGGGTGGTCAGTTGCAGATAAGCGTTGAAGTCACGCGCGGCTTCCATCATCCGGTTGAGGCGATAATAAGATTCTCCGCACCAGTAGTAAGCGTCTGCTTTTGTCTGACGATTGTATTGTCCGATGGCGATGGACTGATTCAGATATTTCAGAGCCTGTTCGAAGTCAGCGTTTGCAAAGGATTGCGTACCTAATTGGAACAGTATCTTCTGTTTGGCTTCCAGTATCTGCGCACTTGGTTTGGCAATCCGGTCTATTGATTTCAAAGCCGCATCGTAGCTACGGGTATTCATGTAAACTTCCACCAGATAGCTGCTGACTTTTTCAGCATAGGGAGAAGTCGGAAATTCGTTCAGGAACTTCTCGAAAGCGGTAACAGATTCACCAAAAGCGGAGAAAGAAGTCTCATGTAGTCAGAGTGCATAGTTGTAAGCCGCCTGTTCTTTTATTTGCATATTGGCGTTGGACGCTGCTGCCTGTTCAAAAGCCATGCGGGCTTTGTTTTTTTCTGCCAGTTGCAGATAGGAGAGACCCATATGCAGGTAAGCATTCTGTGTAAGCGCATCATTGGTAGTTGTCACTTTACCGAGTGTTTCGGCTGCTTTGGAATAGACTTTCGTCTGGTAGTAAGAAAGTCCCAACATATAAAGAGCATCCCGTCGGGGAGCCGAATGGTCTTTATTCAAATATTCATTGAATGATTCTACCGCTTTGTGATATTGCCCGAAGTGGTAATAAGCATCTCCGAGAATACGGTACATCTCCGCTGCATGTTCATTGTTCGGATAAGCCGACAGATAATTCTGTGCTACAATCTGTGCCTTGTCATAGTTTTTGAGCTGTGCATAAATCTCGGCGATATAATAAGGAACGAGTGCCTTGTATTTTGGATTGTCTTGCAGCGGAAGGAAACCTTTCAATGCTTCGTTATAGCGTTTCTGTGTGTAACGGATATAAGAGATGTAATAATCGCAATCTTTTGCATATTTCGGACTGTTGGCGCGGAGAGTCTCAAACCAGATGGCTGCTTCTCTCAAATTATCAGTTTTCAGATAGCAGGTAGCCAATTGATACGTGCGGTCGTCCCGTTCTTCATTGCCGAGCAAATCGAGGTCGGTAGAATTAAAGAGCGCCATTGCTTCATTGTACTTTCCTTCGTAGAAATAGCAGGAAGCCAACAATGAATAAATTCGATTGGCGTAAGGCGTATCAGGATAACGGTCGAGATATTTGCGGAGCAGTTCGATACGGTTCTTGTCGTTCAATTCGTATGCCGAGCTGACCAGCATATACTCCGCATCCTGAAGAAGGCTGGCTGTTGGCTTTTGTTTTACAAATGCCTTCAGTGTCGGCAGGGCAGCGGCATAATTCTTTTCCTGGAAAAGTTCTTTTCCTTCTTTATAAAGGTTGTCAGTCGAGGTGAACTTGTAACCTGTCTGGGCAAATCCTATAATGGGTGCGCAGCAGATAGCCGCACAAATGAGTCTGGTAATTTCTTTTTTCATAATCGGGTATTTATGCAAAAGTACTACATATCTTCCAAAGACAATCCTTTGAAAGTTATTTTATAATCATTTAATTCTTTATGTAAAGTTTCGCTCTTCTTTTCCAACACGGAAATGCTTATTTTTCTGGGGTTTCTTTTTACTTCTCCGATAAGGGCGGTTTTGTTGAATCGGTTGAGGGCTATCAGGTTTATCGCTATTTCTTTCTTTCGGTCATAAAATTTCATACTGCAGGCTTTATTCTTAATGGCGGTTAATTTAATGGCCATTAAATTAATGACGATTACAAAGATAATGAAAGTTATGCTATTCTTCTCATTTTGAGTGGTATAATATACTTATTTAAGATTATGGGCTGATTGTGTGCCTTGGTTTTAAATGGTCTTTTTATAGGTTTTGGGTTAAACCCAACTTTTCATCAACTTCTCCGCTTTCAGCTTTCAGTTTTCTCTGTAATTCCCTGTTCATCGGTGTTCCGGCTGAAAGCACCTGCTGAAATCACCTTGTTTTGCTTTCAGTTTCCCGATTTTGCAAAAACAGAGGCTCTGTTTAATAAAAATACAGGCTTTGTTCCCACACATCAGAATCTCTGTTCTTATAGATTAGAGGCTCTGATGTGCGGGAACAAAGGTGCTAATCCGTGGGAACAGAACCTCTGAACCGTGGGGTGAATTCGATATGCCCGGTGCTCAGAAGAGGTATGGGCTGGGTATAGAATATATACATGCACAACGCAGACATCACGCTGTCTAGTGGGTATATATATCCATTGTGGTGGCTATATATGTACAGCACGGTGGCAATATATATACAGTACGGTGGATCTATATGTCCAATATGTTGGTTATATCGACATATGTCAGGATAGGTTCAAATGTTGAATTTATTGATTGATTTTGGCGTATTTTGAGAAGCTGAAGGCTGAAAGGATACTTTTATGAGTGCTTTCAGCCGGAACGCCGATGAATAGGGATTGCAGAGGAAATTGAAAGCTGAAAACGGCTTTGATTACTTTTTGTTGGATGGGATAAAAGCTATCAAAAGAGCCTGTTCGGATTTAAACTAAGTACTTCTTCTATCTGATTCGTCTACTTCACTTGTTAAAGTCTTGTACTTCTTCTGTCTCGTTCTTGTACTTTACTTTATCAGCTCTTGTACTTCACTTTCCCAACTCTTGTATTATTCTACAATCCACCTCTCAATATTCCTTGTCTGGCTGCTGAAGTTAATCCCTATCTTGAATAACTTACGAGGATCGGTTGCAAAAGGCTGCGCATAATTCTTTTCGTTTATTTGTCTGAGAGCTTCTTCGGCACTGCCTTCCAGTTTAAATTCCATTACATATATAAACTCATCGGTTTGCAGCACGAGGTCGATGCGGCCTTGCGATGTGTGGTACTCTGCCTTTACATAGAAACCGATAAGCTTGAAAACGATGAACAGTACATTTTGATAATGTAATTCCTGGTCGCGTATTAACTCATAGGGGGTATCGGCAAAGAAGCTTTGCAGGCGGCGGAAAAAAGATTCATAATCGCCACTCTCCACCTCGCGGACAAACTTTAGAATTTGAAAAGGTGATTCTACCTTATTTGTGTTCGCATAGAATGGAAGCAGGAACTTCATAAACCCTTCTTCTACTTCGCGATTTGGAAACCCCAGGCGATATATGCCAAAGCGTTCATCGAATTTCTTTATAGTGAGATATCCACTTTGATAAATCACAGGAATAGGATTGGTCGAAGCCGAATCGACACTGTTCAGTATGTCCGCATCGGTTTCTACATGCGCCATACAGTGCAGGTCATAATGATGGGCTTTTAATAATTCCACCAGATAAGTCGGTGTTCCTGTTTCAAACCAGTAACTGCCGAACTTCATTTTGAAGAATGTATTAAGCACGCTGAACGGATTGTATATGCCGACAGAATTTTCGACGAAATGATACCCATCATAACACGTCTTTAATTCACGGCATACTTCTTCATAACTCATTTTCTGTTTGTCGGCAAGTTCGAGCAGGTCTTCTTCCAGATTGTCATGGATTTCTTTTTCCGTCATACCGCATATTGCTGCATAACGCTCGTCCATAGATAAATCTATCAGATTGTTTAACGCGCTGAATACACTTACTTTACCAAACTTGGTGACACCTGTCAGAAAGGCGAACTTTATGTAGCCGTCCATCGTTTTTATAGCTCCGTAAAAAGCTTGCAAAGTGTTGCGGAAAGCTTTTTGCAGTTCTTCGTTGCCGATAGCTTGCAGCATGGGTTTGTCATATTCATCTACAAAAATGGCAACACGATTTCCGGTCTGCTCATAAGCACGGCGGATGATACCCTTGAAACGGAGAGGCAACGAGGTTTCAGAAGGTTCAGTGCCGTACACCTTTTCCCATTTGTAAAGAGTATCGTTCAGAATATTTTCCAGACTTTCCAGATTTTCATACTTTTCGGTATTGAGGTCTATGTGCAATATCGGATGCTTTGTCCAGTCTTTTTCCAGTTTCTCTATCGCGAGTCCTTCAAAGAGTTCGCGCTTGCCTTCAAAGTAGGCTTCGAGGGTAGACACTAACAAGCTTTTCCCAAAGCGGCGCGGACGGCTCAGGAAGAAATAGCTGCCTGTCTTTACCATTTGATAGACTAAGGCGGTTTTATCAATGTAGAAGTATCCGTCTCTGCGAATCTTCTCAAAGTTCTGTATTCCGATGGGGTAAATCTTGCTCATGACTAGGATAGATTTAGAATTCTAATGTTACAAAGATACACCTTTTTCTACTTAGAACGTAATTTGCAAACCGAAAGTTTTGTAAATCCTGTGGTTAGCTATGCCGGTGCAGAAACCGTATAAGTCCCCGCCGGATGGAATCCAACCCGAAATCTTCCGGACGTATCTCCGATAAAGGCAGGAAGAAAGAATCTGCTACATCATCCATTGCCGAGAAATGGCTCATATCTTTACAGTGCAGAGAAAGAACATGTCGAGTGTATGGACAGGAAAACCGGAATAGATATAGATGTTCGGCAGAGAGAACTGATAGGTCGCTTTCTCGACCTTCAACCCTGTTTCTTCCAGCACTTCTCTGCTCACGCCTTCTTCACCTGTTTCATCCATATCAATAAAGCCGCCGGGAAGGTCGAGCGTCCCTTTGGCGGGCTCTTTGGCGCGTCGGCAGACTAACAGCTCATTCTTTTCATTCAGAATCAGCGCCACGGTAGCGGCGGATGGATTGAAGTAGTAGACAAAGCCGCAGTCGGCACATTTCTTGGATTTTTCATTGTTGACCTCGAAATGCGAAGAACCACATTCGGGGCAATATAGGAATTGGTCAAGAGGATGTTTCATAATCATATATAGCTGGTTTCAATTAGTATGTTTCCGTACGCAAAATTATAAAAAATATCGGATGGACATTGCCCCAGCCTACGAATCATTCAACATCTGTCCGGAAGTTGAATGATAAATTTCATCTATCAGCGCATAGAATTATTCGATTGGACTTTCTTTGCAGGGCAGTTGCCCGCCCCTTATCTTTGCATCAGAAACAAGAAACAAAACGAAGTTTCTGATGTTATAAGTCAAATCAATTAATAACAATAAAAGCAATAAAGATTATGGAACCAATTTTAAATTCTCAACTTCCTGAATTTAGTGTTCAGGCTTTTCAAAACGGAGCTTTCAAGACTGTAACCAACAATGACCTGAAAGGTAAATGGGCGATTCTGTTTTTCTATCCTGCCGACTTTACTTTCGTATGTCCTACTGAATTGGTGGATATGGCTGAAAAGTACGAGCAGTTCAAAGCGATGGGCGTAGAAATCTACTCGGTAAGTACTGACTCTCACTTCGTACACAAAGCTTGGCATGATGCTTCTGAAAGTATCCGCAAGATTCAATACCCGATGTTGGCAGACCCGACAGGCGCTCTGTGTCGTGCACTCGGAGTATATATCGAAGAAGAGGGTATGGCATACCGCGGTACATTCGTAGTCAATCCGGAAGGAAAGATTAAAGTGGTAGAACTGAATGATAACAACATTGGCCGTGATGCGAGCGAATTGCTTCGTAAGGTAGAAGCTGCACAGTTTGTAGCGACTCACGACGGAGAAGTTTGTCCGGCCAAGTGGAAGAAGGGTGAATCAACTCTGAAACCAAGCATCGATCTGGTAGGTAAGATTTGATAGATCTTGATAATGATGATTATGAAAGGCCGGTAACGGGAGACGCTGCCGGCCTTTCTTCTCAAAAAACGAAAGGAGAACAGGTATGTTAGAATCTGCATTAAAAGAACAATTGAAGGGTATCTTTGCCGGACTGGAGGCGAACTTTACTTTTGATATATCCGTATCATCCAGTCACGAAAACAGAACTGAACTGGTTGAACTGCTGGGAGATGTAGCGGACTGCTCCGACCATATCACTTGTGTAGTGAATGAAGGAAGCGGACTCAAATTTACTTTATTGAAGAACGGTGACCGTACAGGAATCACTTTCCGGGGAATCCCCAACGGGCACGAGTTTACTTCGTTATTGTTGGCTATCTTGAATCTGGACGGTAAAGGAAAGAACTTCCCCGATGAGGCTGTCTGCAACCGGGTGAAAGCATTGAAAGGCCCGATACATTTGGTAACTTACGTCTCGCTGACTTGTACGAACTGCCCTGATGTCGTGCAGGCTTTGAATGCGATGACAACGCTGAATCCTTCCATCACCCATGAGATGGTAGACGGTGCGCTTTATCAGGACGAAGTAGACGCGTTGAAGATACAGGGAGTTCCTTCCGTATTTGCAGATGGTAAACTGCTGCATGTAGGTCGCGGTGAATTTGGCGAGCTGCTTGCGAAATTGGAAGGACAATACGGTGTTGATGAAACTAAAGCGGTGGCTGAGGTAAAAGAATATGATGTGATTGTTGCCGGAGGAGGTCCTGCGGGAGTATCGGCTGCCATTTATTCGGCTCGTAAAGGATTGCGTGTAGCTATCGTAGCCGAACGTGTCGGCGGACAAGTGAAGGAAACTGTCGGCATCGAGAATTTAATCTCTGTACCCGAAACAACAGGAAATGAACTGGCTGATAATCTGAAAACTCATTTACTGCGTTATCCGGTGGATTTGTTGGAGCATCGTAAAGTGGAGAAAGTAGAAATACTTGGAAAGCAGAAACAGGTAACTACTTCTGTCGGTGAAAAGTTCCTGGCTCCGGCATTGATCATTGCGACCGGCGCAAGCTGGCGTAGGCTGAATGTTCCGGGAGAAGCGGAGTATATCGGTCGTGGGGTTGCTTTCTGTCCTCACTGTGACGGTCCGTTCTATAAAGGAAAGCACGTAGCGGTAATTGGCGGTGGAAATTCAGGAATCGAAGCGGCAATAGATTTGGCAGGTATCTGCTCTAAAGTAACCGTCTTCGAATTTATGGATGAACTGAAGGCAGATAACGTACTTCAGGAACGGCTTAAAACATTACCGAACGTAGAAGTCTTTGTCAGCTCACAAACTACCGAAGTGGTAGGAAACGGTGATAAACTGACTGCTTTACGTATCAAGGACCGTAAAACGGAGGAAGAACGTCTGGTGGAACTCGACGGAGTATTTGTGCAAATCGGGCTTTCTGCCAATAGCAGCGCATTCCGCGAAGTGGTGGAAACCAATCGTCCGGGTGAGATTGTGATTGATGCGCACTGTCGAACTAACGTGACAGGTATCTATGCAGCCGGAGATGTTTCGACCGTACCTTATAAGCAAATCATTATCTCTATGGGAGAAGGGGCGAAAGCTGCGCTTTCCGCATTTGATGACAGGGTGCGGGGCGTTATTTGAAACATGCAGATATAATAGACACACACAAGCAATTCATGGTAAAAGCTGTAAAGGTATGGACACATATCTTTGCGGCTTTTTGTTTTTTCACTACCTTTGAGCCGCTTAACATTAACCCCCAAAATGAGAAACATGAAAAAGAATCTTTTATTAATTATTGCTACTCTATTTATTTTTCCGTTACAGGCTCAGAATACATTAAAACTGATGACCTACAATATCAAAAATGCAAATGGCATGGATGATGTCTGTGATTTCCAGCGTGTAGCGAATGTGATAAACAACGCTTCTCCCGATGTGGTAGCCATACAGGAAGTAGACAGCATGACGAACCGGAGCGGACAGAAGTATGTCTTAGGTGAAATTGCCGAACGCACACAAATGCATGCTTACTTTGCGCCTGCTATCGATTATGATGGTGGAAAATATGGAATCGGGTTACTGACCAGGCAAGTTCCAGTGCGTCTGCAAACTATCCCCTTGCCGGGAAGAGAAGAAGCACGTGCCCTGATTCTCGCAGAGTTTGAAGATTATATTTATTGTTGTACTCATATGTCGCTGACGGAAGAAGACCGAATGGAATCATTGAAGATTGTAAAATCGTTTACTACTCCTTATAAAAAGCCTCTTTTCCTGGCCGGAGATATGAATGCCGAACCTGAATCCGACTTTATTAAAGAGCTGCAAAAGGATTTTCAGATTCTTTCCAATCCCAAACAGCATACTTATCCGGCTCCTGAGCCAAAGGAAACGATAGACTATATTGCGACATTAAAATCCAATGTAAACGGTTTTGCTCTTATATCTGCGCAGGTGTTGCATGAACCTATGGCTTCCGACCATCGTCCTATATTAGTAGAACTCCGGACTGCTGAAAAGGAAAATAAAATATTTCGCACTAAACCTTATTTGCAGAATCCGGTAGGTAATGGCATAACTGTGATGTGGGAAACTACTGTACCTGCTTATTGCTGGGTAGAATATGGAACGGACACTACTCAACTGAAACGTGCGCGTACAATCGTAGACGGACAGGTGGTTTGCAATAACTACTTGCACAAAATACGCATAGACGGTTTGCAACCCGGTCAGAAATATTATTACCGTGTATGCTCACAAGAAATACTACTTTATCAGGCGTATAAAAAAGTGTTCGGCAATATGGCACAGTCGTCTTTCAGTGAGTTTACCCTTCCGGAAATAGATGCGGATTCTTTTACTGCCATTGTCTTTAATGACTTGCATCAGCATACCAAAACTTTCCGTGCCCTGTGCAAGCAAATACAGAATATCGACTATGACTTCGTTGTTTTCAACGGTGATTGTGTAGACGACCCTGTTGACCATAATCAGGCAACCACTTTTATCAGCGAACTTACCGAAGGTGTCCGTGGCGACCGCATACCAACTTTTTTTATGCGTGGTAACCATGAGATACGAAATGCCTATTCTATCGGTCTGCGTGACCACTATGACTATGTAGGAAACAAGACTTACGGCTCTTTTAACTGGGGAGATACCCGTATCGTTATGCTGGACTGCGGAGAAGACAAACTGGACTCTCATTGGGTGTATTATGGTCTGAATGATTTTACTCAATTGCGTAATGAACAAGTGGATTTCCTGAAAAAAGAACTGTCTGCCAAAGAATTCAAAAAAGCCAAGAAACGTGTTCTTATTCACCATATTCCACTTTATGGCAATGATGGAGTGAATCTCTGTGCTGACTTGTGGACTAAAGTACTGGAGAAGGCACCTTTCAATATCAGTCTGAATGCACATACTCATAAATATGCTTATCATCCGAAAGGTGAGCTGGGCAATAATTATCCGGTTGTTATCGGTGGCGGGTATAAGATGGATGGCGCTACGGTAATGATTCTGGAAAAGAAGAAGGATGAATTGAGGATTAAGGTGCTGAATGTGGAAGGAGACGTTTTGTTGGATATTACGGTCTGAAACGATTGGGAATAAGATAAAGGCAGGCTGTCTCAAGATAAAGAGGCAGCCTGCCTTGTTGAGTAACCGTAAAATGTTACTTCTCTATATGAATAATACCTGTATATCCTCCTCCTCTGCTCATATCTATGGGCAGTTTTTCATTGTTCTTGATTATTTGTTCTATTATTTGTGAGTCTTTCGCCTGTTGTCCGGCATTTACTCCGTCTATATGCGCTTTTATTTTCTTCGGGCCGTTTCCTATGAATGATAAATCAATCTCAATATGCCGTGGGGCAGCTCCGTTGATTACTCCGATATACCATGTATCGCCATGCCGGCGTGCAAGAGCGATATATTCACCTACTTCTCCCTCCTGAGGGACTGTCTCGTCCCAGGTCGTAGGAATACTTTTGATAAATTCGAAACTCCGGAGATTCTCGTCATATTTAGTCGGACTGTCTGAAATCATTTGCAATGGGCTTTCGTAGACTACATACATTGCTAACTGGTGGCTACGTGTGCCTTGGCTCATCGGTTCATGTTGATTTTCATAGAATGTTTCCGGATGTGCGTTAAGCATAGCTCCGGGAGTATAGTCCATTGGACCTACCCACATACGCAGGTAAGGGATGATTACATCATGTGTAACCGTGGCTCTCTTACTCCATTTATTATACTCCAACCCTATCACGCCTTCACGTGTCATCAAGTTCGGATATTTGCGCCTCATGCCTTCGTTGGGGTAAGAACCGTGAAAGTCTACTAATAATTTGTATTGAGTGGCTTTAACGGCTACTTGTTCGTAGAAGTTAACCATTTTGGCGTCATTACGGTCCATAAAGTCTATTTTGACTCCCTTCACTCCCCATTTGCTGAATTGTGCAAAAGCCTCATCCATTTGCCGCATAATGTTCACCCATTTTGACCATAATTGGATACCTACTCCTTTTTCTGTTGCATATTTACAGATACGCGGAATGTCAACATCGGGATTGAGGGTTAACAGATCGTTACGTGCCGACCAGCCTTCGTCAATCAGAACATATTCGATATGATGTTTGGCTGCATAGTCTACCAGATAGAGATATGTATCGGTGTTAATGCCGCTCTTGAAATTTATATGATAGATATTACGGTCATTCCACCAATCCCATAAAACCTTACCGGGTTTAACCCAAGTATAATCGGCAGATTGTTCTTTCTCTTCGGAGAGTAAATATATAAGTTCGCTTTGTAATATGGAAGAGGCATTGTCGAAGATACCGGTCACCCGCCATGGAAAGACCCGTTTCCCGCAGTTGGGGATAAGATAGTTTTTGCGTGTGGAGGCATAGATTTTATTATCCCCTTCGTATGGCACTTCCTTATCCGGATAATTGGCAAAAATACCATGAAAGGATTCTTGGGCAGGTTGTAAGTACATTCCCGGATAATTATAGAGATTGGCCTCTGCTAATAATACTTTGTATTTGTCTACTTCAACCATTACAGGAGCTACGGAGAAACTGTCTTTGGGTAATGCATTGATCGACTTTACCGTATAATCCTGCTCAAACCAGTTTTGTAGCTGGTCGGTTAAAAGAGTGTACGAGGTATGATCCTGTCTGAAGCGGAAAGATACAGACTCTTTCTTTACAGGTTGTTTATTGTTCGCAGTACTTACGAAACGATAGGCCACTCCGTCATTGTAGACTCTGAATTCGATTTTATAGTCTTTATAGATTAGCTCAACCTGGTTATAACTATTCATTGCTTCTTTATATTTACGCGGCACAATAAATTCCACTTTCTCCGAAATGCTTTTATGGGTTACCTTTCTACATTTGTCTGTTCCCCAAATGTCGTTTCCGACTGTAAGTGAGAGCGGGCAAGTATCAAGAATCTTTGTTCCATTCCGGGATAAGCTGTAACTGACCTGGTTGTCAGTCTTGATAGTTATCACATTTTTCTTGTCCGGAGAACTAGCCTCAATTATTTTGGCGACTGTTATCGAAGGATAACAAAAGGCTGCCGTCAGTAGAAAAAGAATATAGTTTATCTTCATAATTAGTTTCCTCCGGATAAAACGATGAATGATAATCCTGCGATGAACAGGATAAACATGAATCCTAAAAGCCTGTCGGTTGATTTGGAACTACCGGTGAACTCTTTCCAGATAGGATGGCAGCCCCGCTTCCTGCGGCGATATAGCTTAATGCAGTTCCCAATCATATACATAGGATGCCAACTCTTTATAGCTTACCGGAGTTCCTACAAACGGGCGTTTCATAACAACTGTATTGAATAGGAAGTTGCTCAGGAAGATACCGATTGAGAATATAAAGAAAGCGGTGTATGGAGTAGCCATGCCCGGAGTAGGAGAGTCAAAATTGTTAAGGTCCATGGCAGCAGCTACAAAACGGTAGAAGAAAGACATAAGTATGCCGGCAATAGCCGCAAGAATAATCCCTTTCTTGCTATTATTATTTCCCTCTTTTTGTTGCCTGCCTGCCGCTATTCCATTGCAAATGATAGCGATAACAATCAGGATTACTCCAGTAAACAACCAGAACGGATCTCCTTTAGGAGTGCTGAAATAGTTGATAAACACACCTAGTACCAAGGCAAGTCCTACGCCCAACGGAAAAGCAACCGCCATGCCGGCAATGGAGACCGAAGCTGAAAGTAGGATGTTGGAAGCATTGAAAATAACTCCTCCGATCAGGGCACTGACTATGTATCTGGTATCTACTTGCCGGATATCTTCCAGAAAACCTCTACCCGAATCTCCGAAACTTCCGAGTGTGAAAACCAGAAGTAAGGCAAATAATAAGATACCGATTGTATAATCCCAGTAATAAAGCTCATAACGCCAGTTCTTGCTGGCCAGCTTCTGGGTGTTACCCCAGGACCCCCAACATATCATGGTTATGAAGCAAAAGATAATGGCTAGTGTATAACTATTGACTATAAACATGACTCTTTCTTTATTGATTTGTATTCTTTTCTTCTTTTCCTGTCACCTGGCGGACAATGGCATCTAATGTTCTCTGAATATTCTCATTTCCTTGAATCATAAGATATTGATGTTGTCCTTTGTCTGACGCATTAAATAGACTGTGTCCTACGCTGTCTATTGTAATCGTTCCCTTTGTTGACAGTGTAAAATAATCCTTCTCCGGCTCTATGGCCTGTATGACAGAGGTCAAATCCCAAGTTTGCCTGTCGTAAGGCATTTTGTCATATATCTGGTAAGATACACAAAGAGGATGCTTGTAAGCGTCCGGAAAATCATTCAAGATACTCTGATGCGGATACAACAATTTGTTGCCCAATTCCCAGCCGCTTGCAATGACCGGAGTGGGCCATTCGCTGAATACGGTTTGTGCGGCATTTATATCCTGTACTAGATTCCATTCGGGGAAATCGAACTCGTTTCCATAGAGTCCTCCCATTACGGATAATAGCTTCACCTTTTTGGCAACGAGTGATTTGCCGTCCAAAGGACTGTATTCATCGGCTTCCGAGCGTAGCAGGCGTGAAAGATTCGTTTCCGGTCCTACGGCAATAAATACCACGGAATTATCTGGTTGCGAAGCCAGCAATTTCCGTAACAACTTATATCCTTCCGGCAGATTTTCTTTTATGCTTCTTTGAGGATGCAGTATCTTATTGCCTTCAATAATTGTATCCAAAGTTTGGCGGAGATACCCCCCGTCTTCGGGAGTAGCCCCGTTGTATGCATATCCCAATGGAATGTCTCCTCTCTCGTTGAGGCGGCAATATCCGTCAATATATTCAATTGAATAAGGATTGGATTTGCTGATTGTGATACCTAGCAGATCTATTTTTCCGGCTTTCTCATAGTTGAATAGCATTTGCATAGCCAGCACGTCGTCAATGTCATTGCCGACATCCGTGTCGAATATCACAGGAACGGGTCGTTCGAATTGATATTTTAAAGACTTGTCGCTTTGAATGTCGAAGAATAAATCCGGATTCAGACGGGTCTCGGTAACTGATTCATCAATGCCGATATAGCCCATTGGGTGATAACCGCCTTCGAAATAATTTTCATTCGCAAATCGGAGCGAAGGTTGCATGCCGGCCGGATCGAGCACCGTTAAAGCCAGGATATATTTTCCTTTAGCAATGGGGACGTCAATAGAGATATTCTTCCGGATATGGTAAGTCTTCGGAGCCGTCTGGTATTTATGTTCATCCATTGACCAATTATCTCCGGGCATCCATTCGGAGATGTTTACTCCTTCTACTATTTTTCCCCACACTTTTTGATGACTTTCAGGGTCTAGTAAAGCTACTTCTACCGGCCAGTTATAATAGAATGGAGACGAGCCGGTGTTGACAACTTTGAAAGAAATAGGGAATTGTGCTCCCGTTTTTATTTCTTTCGGGTAAGAGAACTCATTGATAATGAACCGGTACCCCATAGCTTTTTGTAATATCTCTGCATTTTTCTGAAATTCCGGTTCGTTGAAGTCTGCCCAGGTGATTCCGCCTAAATGATTGCAATGCAGGTTTCGGATCTGTTCCATGACATATTCTCGGGTATCTTTATCTGCCACCACTTCTTCAAAAGATTTGAATCGTGCCAGATCTCCCCAGTTCCAGGTAATTTCTCCTCCTATCGGCTGGGTTTTCCAGCGATCACCCAGCTTTTTCATTTCCTCATAGCCTCTTACAATTTCTTGGGGTTGAGACCATGAATCCCAGTAAATCCCGAACTCATAATCTTTAAACTCATAGGCATAGCGAACCATTACTTTCTTGTTTTTGAATGCTTTGGTGAAAGCATCTCCCAGAATTTTCTCCATGCCCGGAATCCATGTTCGGTTAGCTACGTGTTCCGGTTCGTCGTGCGGAGCCCAGTAAGTTGACAGATCCGGGTCATGGTGTTCTCCCCATTCACCGATAATCCCCATTTCTACATACGCCACTCGTGGATCGTTATCCCATGCCTGTCCGAGCTTCTCTACAAGTTTTTTTACGCGTTCAGGAAAAGAAGGGTCAAAGTACCCCCCGGTAATGGGGGTATTTTTGTCTTTCTCTTCTACATAAGCAGCTACGGAGTTCGGTCTTTGCTTATAAGGGCCTTTTTCCGGAGCTATTCCTTTGGGCCAGTGCCAACCGGTCAAATCATCCGGATTAGTGGAGGCTTTAGGTTTTCCGCCATGCCAGGGTTCCAGCCATACAAGAAAGACCCGGGGAATTACTTTGACATTTATATCTTCCACTCCTTTCCAGCGATGATTGCTGTAAGCGATAATTTTGTCTACTCCGTCGTTGGCGTCGTCTTCGATCATGTTCCTCTGCATATATTCTTTTGTCAGTGAACCGTAAGGGTAGGGATATTCTTCCCTGACCCGGTCGATACCGGGAGCGAAGAATTCCCTGAATCCTTTCATCGGATTCCTGAATGCATTCGGATACTCCTGATAAGAAACCGTGACGGTTTGCTCGCTACAAGCAGATATCGTTCCGAATAGCATTAGGAGTAATATGTTTCTGATGTTTGATTTCATTAAGTTGATTGGTTATTGGATTTTATATTTCAGGGTTTTATCCTGTTTCATATCATCGAAACTGTCGGTTGGAATTTCAAAATATACGGGCTCCGTATTGACACCGATGTGTCCCATGGGATGACGTCCTCCTTCAAAGTAATTCTGAATGGCAAATCTTAATGAAGGAAGCATGCCGGACGGATCTAATATGGAAATTGAGATGATATAATCTCCTGTGTCCAGTTTTTTGTCTAAAGTTAGTTCTTCCTCAATATGATTCGTTGCAGCCGGTTGAGTATAGACTTTTGCTGAATTATTCCAGTTGTCTCCCGGCATCCATTGTGATATTTTAGGAGTTTTCAATGTTTTGCTCCATACAACTTCTTGAGTCTGGGAGTTTAGTAATGCAATTTCTACTGGCCAGTCATAATAGAAAGGCGACGAGCCTGTGTTAATCACGTCGAAGGATACCTTGAATGGCTCGTTCGGTTTGATACTTGTCGGGTAGTTGAATTTGGATAAAACAAAGCGGTAACCCATTGTCTTTTGTAGTAATTCTGCGTTCGGTTCGAAAGTCGGGTCATTAAAGTTAGCCCAGGTGATACCTCCCAGATGGTTGCAATGCAAATCACGTATTTGCTGAATGACCAGGTCTTGTGTTTTGGCATCTGCTACTACTTCTTCAAAAGATTTGAATTTATAAAGACTTCCCCAGTTCCAGGTAATTTCTCCGCCTATGGGTTGGGTTTTCCAGCGATCACCTAATTTTTTCATTGCTTCATAACCACGTTTTATTTCTTCATCAATAGCCCATGAATCCCAATAAATTCCGAATTCGTAGTCTTTAAATTCGTAAGCGTAGCGGACCATCACTTTCTTGTTTTTGAATGCTTTGGTGAAGGCATCTCCCAAAACCTTTTCAATACCAGGAAGCCAGGTACGGTTCTCTACATGATTGGGTTGGTCGTGAGGAGCCCATACTGTAGTGATATCCGGGTCGTGATGTTCCCCGAATTCACCGATAATCCCCATTTCCACATACGCTACCCGCGGATCATTGTCCCATGCTTGTCCGGCTTTCTCTACCAGCTTTTTCACTCTTTCCTGAAAAGTAGGGTGGCAATAGCCCCCGATAATAGGAGCGTTAAGATCGTTTTCATTGTATGTCTCGCCCGGAATGTCGCTTGGCCAGTGCCAGCCGTTCAGGTCATCAGGGTTGTCTGTATGAGTGTTCTTGGCATATCCTCCGTGCCAGGGTTCCATCCATACGATATAGATACGCGGGATAACCTTGACATTGATATCCTCTACTCCTTGCCACCTGTGGTTACTGTAAGCTATAATTTTGTCGACACCGTCGCTTTCATTGTCTTCCAGCATATTCCATTGCATATATTCTTTTATGATAGAGCCGTAAGGGTACGGATATTCATCTCTAACTTTATCATAGCCCGGACCGAAGAATTCGCGTAGTCCTTTCATCGGATTTCGTATCGCATGGAGATATTCTGCCGGATTGATTGTAACTCTGCCATCTTTAACTTCTACAGTTCCTCCTCCTTCAATGGGAGGGAGTATGCCATGGTCTTCTTCTTTACATGAATAAAAGAAGATACTCATTAATAGTCCTGTGATAAAAATAAATTTTCTCATGTGTTGAATGATTTATGTTAATATCCTTCGTTGTTTTCAGTGATAGCGTCATTGGCGTCAACGGCTGCCTGTGGAATTGGGTATAAAACATGATAGGGCTGAATGGTAACTCCGGCATGGTCTTTCATATATTCGCCCAGTTTGCCGAAACGGATTAAATCCATCGACGCAGGTGCTCACAACATAATTCGTGTAATCTTTCTTCCAGTACGACTTCGGCAAACTGTTCTTTGTTCAGATTGTCTGTTGCTGTTATGGAAGTCAGACCCGCCCTGTTTCGTACTTCATTTAAAGCATCGTATTTGTCATTACTTGTATCATCTATACTATTTAGTGCTTCCGCTTTCATCAAAAGTACGTCCGCATAACGAATAAGAGTGAAATTCAGATTATCATCTTCAATCACATTACCGGTTTCGGCATCCCAGAATTTGCCGGAGGAAGGAGGTGTCTGAGCAACACCTGCATATTCTGTGATGAAGAATGCTTTTTTACGTTTATCATCATTATCATAAGAATCGTATAAATATTGTGTCGGACCAAATCCGCCCCAGCCGCCAAAGTTGGTCGGGCCGCCTACATTACGAGGTCCCCAATAAGAATGCTGGATACTTCCTTCCAGTCCCCACGAACCGGAATGTTTGAATTGAATTTCAAATATATTCTCATATTCCTGATTCTTGTTTTTGGGATCAAATATATCTTTTAGATTATCATACAGTTTGAATTTGCCTTCGAGCATCCGGCAGTATTTTAATGCTTCTCCCGGTTTTCCCCACTGAAGGTAAATACGTGCCAGCAAAGCCTGGGCTGCATAGGCCGTAGCTCTTCCTTTATCTTGGGCATTCGGCCAGGAGGTAGGGAGCCCGAGAGCAGCTTCCATGTCTTGGGTAATCAGTGTATATACTTCGTCAACCGTGGCGCGCGGTCTCATGATTTCACTTCTGTCAATGGATGATTTTGTCCATAAAGGAACTCCACCGTACATTCTGACCAGGTCGAAATAGTAGATTGCTCTTAAAAAACGGGCCTGCATAATCATGGAGCTATGGAGATCCGCGCTAACTGCATCCGAAGGCATGTCTATAACTGCATTGCAACGTTTGATACCTTCGTAGCAAAGCCGATAGTGATTATCCAAGAATCCGTGTGAAGCGGAAAATGTATAATAATGTAACTCCGAGTAAGCTGCCCAACCCATATCAAACGGAATAACTTCATCTGTTCCGAATTCGGTAAGGGTAATGGTGTATTTTCCGACAAAGACTTCCTGAAGCGTGCCATAAGCGGCATAAAGAGTTTGCTGCCAGTCTTCCGGTTTTTCATAAGCATTTTCCGGTGTTAGTACACTTTGAGGGGTCAAGTCAAGAAAGTTGTCGCAACTACATAATGTCAGGCAACTGAAGGCCAATATTGATAAATATTTTTTCATAATGTTTCTGTTTTTAGAAGTTAAGAGAAATACCACCGATAAAGCTACGGGCGTTCGGATAAGGATTGGTATTGTCGCTGGACTCTACATCAAATCCCGTAAATTCCGTAGCTGTGAATAGGTTTTGTACAGAGAAATAAACTCTGATATTTGAGGCTTTGATATTTCTGATGACACTTTTCGGCAAGCTATAACCAATTTCCAGATTACGGAGGCGGAGATAATCACCTCTTTGAAGATTTGCATCAGTACCATCTCCGTTGGCATAGGCACTGCCAACTCTCGGAGCTGGATATTTGTTGTTCGGCCTGTCTTGTCTCCAATAATACTTGTAATAGTTTTCACTCATGTTTCCCCATACATTGAAAGAGTTGAGATAACGGTTCAGTGAATTATTGATTTTATGTCCTCCTGCAAAAGTAAAGAACGCGGTAAGGTCAATACCTTTATATGAGAATGTATTGGTAAAGCTACCGTAATATTTAGGAGTGGAAACTCCGCAGAAATCACGGTCTTCTCCGTTGATTACATAGTCTTTCTTGGCATCCAAAATCTTACGGTCACCGGCTGGGCATTGTATTTAGCAGCTTCGGCTGCTTCATTTGTTTGCCAGATACCTTCGGATTTTAATAAGTAGAATTGACCGATAGGACGTCCTACGAACAACGTTTTATTGACATCTTGTTTGCCGTCGTAGAGTTCTTTGATTTTATTGTTATTATAAGAAATCATGAAGGCTGTTGTCCATAAGAAGTCTTTGGTACTGATGTTGACTGTGTTCAGAGTAAATTCAATACCTTTATTATCGATTTTACCGATATTGGTAAGTGAAGTTCCGAAGCCGGATTCCAACGGAAGGGACTTCCCATAGCAGGTCGGTCGTACGCTTATAATAAGCTTCGATCGTACCAGCTATCCGATTGTTGAATAATCCGAAGTCAATACCCAAGTCTAGTTGGTTGGCTTTTTCCCAGGTCAGTTCCGGGTTCGAAATAGAGGTTTGCACAGAACCAGTTACCAGGTTATTGCCTAAGATGTAATTGGCAGAAGCTCCTCCGAGGGCGATTGTCGGGGCATAAGCGAAATCGCCGATATTCTGATTACCCAGTTTGCCGGCACTGATTCTTAGTTTCAGGTTGCTGATGACCGGAGCGTTTTCTTTGATGAAACTTTCTTCTGAAGCACGCCATGCAAGAGCCAGTGACGGAAAGAATCCCCACCGGTGTCCCGGGGCAAAACGGGAAGAACCGTCACCGCGCATGGTCAATGTTGCCAGATAGCGGTTGCTGAAATTATAATTGAATCGTCCGTAGAAAGACACCAGAGAAGAGGGGACTGCATACGAAGAGTTCGGCCCGTGTTCTTCCGCTCCTTGCAAATTGTAATACTTGAGAATGGATGACAACTTTTTAGAATCAGCCGTTACTTCCTCATAATCTGTTCGGGAAGCAGAGAAACCTGCCATTGCAGAGAATTGATGTTCTTTGTTGATGTCAAATGAATAAGTGGCAGTATTCTCTGTTTGCCAATATCTTTTCTTGTTCGACATTACATTGGCATGGCCGCCAGCCGTATAATGCTGTCCCATGCGTCCGTCTTCATAAGTATTCACTTTGTAAAAGACAAGTTCTCCACCGTTATCGGAACGTAATTTCAAGTTCTTTATCGGTTCTATCTCGATGTAGGCGGAACCTACGAATCTGGATTTGAGTGTGGTTTTGTCAAGTAAGTCAACAATAGCCACCGGATTTGCTCTCGTATTGAGGAAACCATCGAAATATTCTCCGTCTTCGGTATAAATAGGAGCTGTCGGTTGTGAACTAATGGCGCTGAACATAGTTCCGTATCCCGAATCTGCTTCTTCGTTGATATTCATGAGTTTTGATTCAATGACATTGAAACGTACTCCGTATTTTAGCCACTTGTTTAGTTTGGCATCCATATTATATCGAACAGTCAGTTTATTGAAGGACGAGTTTTTGATTGTACCTTTCTGGTCATACCAGTCTACTCCCAGGAAATGTTGCATATCATTCTTTCCACCGGAAATGGAGAAGTTATAGTTTTGGTATTGCCCGTTTTGGGTAACTACGTCCTGCCAGTCGGTCGACTCACCGCGACTTAGCAAACGTAGTTCTTCTGATGTCCATTTGTAATTAGGTTGAGCAATGGATACCAATTCATAATATTGCTGCGCGTTCATCAAGTCTTGTTTGTTCAACATTCGTTGCGTACCGAAAGAGGCATTCAAAGAGATTTTGGCTTTTCCGCTTGTACCCTTTTTGGTAGTCACAAGTACTACACCATTAGAACCTCTCGAACCATAGATAGATGCGGAAGAAGCATCTTTTAAAATTTCGATAGATTCAATATCACCGGAAGATAAATCCTGCAGACCTCCTTGTACGGGAATACCGTCGACGATATATAACGGCTCGCTGCCGGCCCGGAGCGAACCTACTCCGCGAATAACGACAGAAGCATCCCCACCTGGTTTTACGGAGCCGGTAGTTACTTGCACACCGGCAGCAAGTCCTTGCAGGGCAGTCGTCACTGTTCCTACTTTGGAGTTAGTAAGATGTTCTGATTTGATAGAGGCAACGGCACCTGTCAAATCGCTCTTTTTGGCAATACCATAACCGATTGCTACTACTTCGTCCAAGTTAATGGCATCTGCTGCCATTTGTATATTAATGACATTCTGTTTCCCTACGGTAACCGATTGTTTTACCATACCTACAAAAGTAAATTCTAAGATATTTCCTTTTTGGGCTTTGATGCTGTAGTTTCCATTGGCATCACTTACAGTTCCTGTTTGAGTACCTTTTACTGTTATAGATACGCCTGGTAATGTTTCATTGTTCGTATCAGAGACGGTTCCTTTAATGCTGATAGTCTGTGCATGTAATACACTGGCAAAAAAGATAGCTATAAATAATATGATGTGTTTTTTCATGACGCTTATTTTATAGGATTGTTATTTAATAGGCCCGGATAGGAAGAACACCAATTTTCCAACCGCTTTTTGAGCAGATTTCAGAAACGATATTAGTATCTTCGTAGAAGTTCACATAATAGGCAGACCAGCCGGTTTCCCCGTCACCTTCGCTTGAGGTCCAGTAATTGTTTGCTGGAATATTGGCTCCTTTCTCAGCTAATAAACTTTTAACTTTGAATACTTCGATCAGCTCTTCTCTGGAAGGGAGGAACCAGTCGGCATATATGGCATTTCCTTCAGTGACACTATTATCCAAGCAAAGTTGGGCGGCAATTTTGACTCCTTGCCATTCGGGCCAGTTGTTCGCACTCTGTAATGCATTAAACTTCTTGACTATATTTTGAGTGTTTGTATAACCGCTTCCCATACTTTTACTCGTTCCGGCTGCATCCGACGGAGCTACTTCAGGACCGAATTGTTCTGTTCCCGTACCGATGTTGCTCATATTTACGATATATCCGTGTGCTTTTGCTGCATCCACCCAGAATACAACACCTCCTCCGAGTTTGTCACCGACATTCGTCTCGATAGTGATTGTTCCAAGATTACTTTTCCGCTCTCCTCTGACAATCATAATGGAGTTTACTCCGTATAATCCTTCAGGAAGTGTAAATTCTACTCCTTCTTCATTAAGAGTTAATGGTAAATTATATTCGACGCCTGCCGGATAGAAGGAAGCATATAGTACGGCAACGTCCCCGGCTTCAAATCCTTTTCCTTGAATCTCGACTTTGCTCTTGGGCTGCACATTGCCTGAAGGTAGAACGATATCAATGATCGGAACTACGAAAGGCACTTTAAAAGTTCCGTTTAAAACGGTCTGTTTACCCGCTCTTTCAATTGTTACGGTATACTCGCCGCCTGCTTCCACCGGGACGATAAACTTCAGGTAACTGTCTGTAATCTCCGTGACTTCTACCTTTTCCTTCTGGTTGGTAGCGTTACTTAAATAGACTATATCTTCTTTTGCAAAACCAAGTCCGTTGATTTGCGCAACCTGACCAGGGATGATATCATTCTCCGAAGGAAATTTTATTTCCTTTAGGATAGGCGCTATGGGAGTAGCGATATGTTCGTCGTCGCTATCACAACTATAAAAGTTGCATACTATCAAGCCCGATAGAATAGGGATGAGTAGTTGTTTCAAATAGGTTTTCATGGCTCATTAAATTTAAAAGTTGAACGATAAGGCTAATTCTTTTTCAATCATGAAGTGCTTCACTTCATCGAGAGTAGGAATAGATGGTTGTGCACCCGAGCGCGTGACTGCAATGGCTGCCGCAGTGTTGGCAAAGTTGAGTGCTTCCTGATCTATTTCTTTCTTTGCGCAAGCGACCGCCAATGCGCCGCAAAAAGTGTCGCCTGCGGCGATTGTGTCGATCGCATTTACTTTACAACCGGGAAGTTGGATGATTTCTTTTTCATTTTTCATGTACACACCTTGACTTCCCAGTGTGATTACCACATTGCTGGTACCCGCTTTCAGCAATGTTTCAGCAATTTCCTCAAGATTGTTATCTGTATAATCGATTCCTGAGATGAATGCTGCTTCCAGTTCATTGACAACTAGTATATCAATGGCTTTCATCAATTGTTCATCAATCAGGCAGGCTGGTGCGGGATTAAACAATACCTTTTACCTTTTTGTTTTGCTGATAAAGCTATTTTTTTAATTGTTTCGTAAGGAATCTCAGCCTGCATGACAATAATATCAGCTTCGTCAATAACTTCTGAGAAATGAGTGATTGAACCGGGTAATAAAGAATAGTTAGCTCCGGGAGCTACTGCTATGCAGTTTTCACCACTGTCGGCAACAAAAATAAGTGCGGTTCCTGTGGGATGATTGACATCATCAATAATGTAATCAGTGGTGATACCTTCTTTCTTAAAGTGATTTTTTAAATTTCCGCATACATATCATTTCCCAAAGACGTGACAAATGTCACGGAACCGCCAAGTCTGGCTGCCGCCACAGCTTGGTTGGCTCCTTTGCCTCCGAGAGACTGCATGAAATTTGCATCTCCGACTGTTTCGCCAGGCGCCGGGAGATGGCTGACTTGTGCAACCATGTCGATGTTTGAACTTCCAATAACTACTACTTTCATTTGAATCAGATTTATGTGATTGACCTAGGCTTCTCTTTATTTTATAAGTTGACTTCTTTTTTATATGGAATAGCACTCTGGGCTCCGATACGGGTAACGGCAATAGCCGCCGCTGCATTGGCAAATTCGACGGCTTCCGTCAGCGAGTGCTTTTCGGACAGGTAAACGCTGAATGCACCGCAGAATACGTCTCCGGCACCGGTAGTGTCGACTGTCTCCACTTGTTTGGCGGGAATCATGACGTAGTTGTCTTTTTCCTTTACATAAGCCCCGTCTTTGCCTAATGTAATGACAACATTTTCGATACCTTTATCTCCGATTGTCTTGGCGGCCCGGTGGGCACTTTCTATATCCATGACTTTAATACCGGACAGCATTTCGGCCTCAATCCGGTTAGGGAGTATGGTGTGTACGTTTTCTAGGAAAGTGTCACTCAGGGTAGATGCAGGCGCCGGATTGAGTATCACCTTTTTGCCATACTTGTTGGCGATAGCGGCTGCATATTCCGCTGTTTCTATCGGAACTTCAAGTTGCATGAGTATAATATCAGCTTCCTTGATTTTTTCTTCAGCTTTATTGATATCCTCTTCTGAGAGGGAGCGACTTGCACCCGGTGCAACGATAATACTGTTTTCTCCGAAAGAATCAACGGAAATAAGCGCCACGCCCGATGGGCTTTTCTGGTCGGTGAAGATAAACTCTGTGTTAATCTTTTCCGATTTATATATTTCCAATGCTTGCAATCCGAACAGGTCGTATCCGATTTTGGAAATGAAAGTAACTTCGGCTCCCAGTCGGGCTGCTGCGATTGCTTGATTGGCTCCTTTACCTCCGGGGTTCATATAGAAAGTTCCACCTAGAATGGTTTCTCCGGGGACTGGGAGCCTGTTGGCTTTCACAACCATATCGGTATTACAGCTTCCGATAACTACGATTTTGGGTCGATTGCTAGATATAGTTTCCATAATATTAACAATTAAGATGATGCAAATAAAAGGAATAATAATGCTTTGTTTTTTACATTAATATTTCATTTATATAATTTCAAACAGGATATTTCGTGTGAAATAACCTATTTTATAAGTGGTTTGTGGATTGTTTTATTGTGCAGATTTATATAATTGCAAATGGATAAACCGAAAACGCGGAAGGTGCTTTTGTGCTGTGAATATAGCTTATTAGCTTTATCTTTTTAGATTTCTTTAGCATTGGTATGTTGTCTAAGAACCTCAGACAACTTTTCTTTTCGTATTTTTGATTCTATCCATGCAGTAAAATCGAAAATGCGTAATAACTGATTTTCGTATTTGTCGTTGTATAATTCATGAATTTCCGGATATAGCTTTTCCCAGAAAGCTTCCCGGTCTTTTCGTAAAATAGGTAGATTACTTTTATTCAGAAACCATAAAACCGTACGTTCTGTTTTGAAGGTCTGCTCTTTGGGAGAAGACAAACTTCGGGTGATGGAACGTGATTCGTGTGTTATTAATTCAAATTCTTGTGTCTCATAATAGGCGATAAGGCGAACCAGTCGAATGGTTCTCATCAGCGGAAGATATTTAATGTTGTGGTCGACAATAGCGTTACTTATATATTTCTTTGCTGCTTTGTAGTTCTGATTGCCGATGTGTATGAGAGTCGTGTAAAGTAATAGCTCGCTTTTGCGTATAGGACTTAGCCATGCTTCTTTGTCGTAGAGTATTTCTTGATAACGGTTCATGAGTTTCGTACACTCAGTGAAATTTCCTTTATCCAGATAAGGAAACAGTTCATATTGGAAAAGCAAACAGGTAGCATTCACTTTAAATTCAAGTGAGGAACCCTCTGCGATTAGTTTCCTTAATTTTTCCAGGAAGTATGGTATCTCATTGTAGTTTCCCACCGAACGTAAACTTCCAAGTACCCCTTCAAGCACTGACAAATAATAAATAGGTGGATTCGACCAGAATTGTTGATTCTGCTCAAACAATGAGTTTAGCTCTTTGTATGAGTTTAGGGCAGCTCTGTAATCTCCTGCTCCCATCAGATAATTGGCCTGAAAAAGTTTATGATTTCGTGTCAGTTCAAAATTCCCTTCTGCGTCTGAAGAAGCGGCTATATAAAGCTCGTTGACCATGAGATCGTTCATATCTTGTTTTTGCTTCGCAGTTCGTATAGCTCCGATATGAGAGAGACGGTATTTTAATAGATTGTGCAGAGAAGATTGCTCCGTTATTTTTCGAATTTTCTTTAAAGAATCATTTTGGATAAAATGTTTATGGAAAAGTTCCTGCTCGGTCATATTGGGGAAATTCAGCCGCAACAGATATTCCAGTTCCTGTTTCTGGGCAATCATCAGTATCTCATTGTTTTCATAGAACTGCGCCTGCTCTATCGTGTTGGATAGTATCTCAAAACACTCTTCGAACAGGGAACGCTCATAAAGCATACGGGCTTTACATAAATCGTTCAGCAGATCATAGTAGATGTCTTTCTTCTTTCTTAATGTGAGCAGTGTATCTACCAGTTTCTCATATAAATATTGAATGGATACTTCAAAAGAACCTTTCGGTCTACGTTTATAAAACTCTTCTTTTACCGCATTTCCGTTGGGCTGTTTACTCTTTGTGATAATATCGTAAATCACAAGATAGTCCTTCTCTTCCTTGTCTTTGATGACCTGCAAGGAAAAGTGTTTCTTTTCTGATTTTGATAAAGAGTATATCAGGGAAATAACGGAGTCGACTCTTTTCATGAAGCCCTTTCAATTAGTATTCGGGTACAATATTCGGGAAATTCTGTGGAAAAAGCAAATCTCAAGTACGTTAAAAATCCGGTTCGCATGGTGCTGAATCGGATTTTTTTATATTAATGAACAAGAAGATATTTGGAATTTCCATCTAATGCCTTGGAAGTTCTTATCTTTTTCGAGGAAAACTCTCACTTCTATCAAAAAAAGTAATAATTTTGGCATAGATTTGTGGGTAGTCTAAATAACAAAAGAAGAAATGTTAGATTTGAAACAACTTACAGCCGAAGTATGCCGCATTGCAACTGACGCCGGACATTTTTTGAAGGAAGAACGGAAGAACTTTCGTCGTGAACGTGTTGAAGAAAAGCATGCGCACGATTACGTATCTTATGTAGATAAAGAATCCGAAGTGCGAGTGGTGAAGGCTCTTTCTGCTTTACTTCCTGAAGCGGGATTTATAACCGAAGAAGGTTCTGCCACCTATCAGGATGAACCGTATTGCTGGGTGATTGACCCGTTGGATGGAACCACGAACTATATTCATGATGAGGCTCCCTACTGTGTATGTATTGCTTTGCGTAATCGCACCGAACTTCTCTTAGGCGTCGTTTATGAAGTCTGCCGGGATGAATGTTTTTATGCTTGGAAAGATGGAAAAGCCTTTATGAATGGTGAAGAAATTCATGTCTCTACTATTCAGGACGCGAAAGATGCATTCGTTATCACGGAATTACCTTATAATCATCTGCAATATAAACAGACTGCTCTTCATCTGATAGATAAACTGTATGGAGTAGTGGGCGGTATCCGCATGAATGGTTCAGCCGCTGCCGCAATCTGCTATGTAGCTATCGGACGTTTTGATGCTTGGGCGGAAGCCTTTCTTGGGAAGTGGGATTATTCCGCAGCAGCTTTGATTGTGCAGGAAGCGGGCGGACGTGTAACGAACTTCTATGGTGAAGATAACTTTATGGAAGGGCATCATATCATTGCTACGAACGGACACCTGCATCCTTTATTTCAGAAACTTCTGGCGGAAGTTCCACCATTAGATATGTAGAAAAAATATCTCCTTATAAAATCCTTACTATTATTATGAAACACACACTCCTTATAAAAGACTGGCTTGGTTCATTCTTGTCCTTGTTTTTTCCCCGTTATTGCATTGTTTGTGGCAGAACGTTGGCGAAAGGTGAAGAATGTCTTTGCACAATGTGTAATATCAATCTTCCACGTACAGATTATCATCTTAGAAAAGACAATCCGGTAGAAAAAATGTTTTGGGGAAAGATTCCTTTGGAGCGGGCTACCTCTTTCTTCTTTTACCGAAAAGGAAGTGACTTCCGGCAAATTCTTCACCAGCTTAAATACGGTGGACAAAAAGGCATCGGAGCAATCATGGGGCGCTATATGGCAGCCGAATTGCTGGAATCCGGTTTCTTTGAAGGAGTTGACGTAATACTTCCCGTGCCGTTACACAAAAAGAAACAGCAGATTCGTGGTTATAATCAAAGCGAATGGATAGCCCGGGGAATTGCTGCCGTGACAGGAATTTCTATTGATACGGAATCGGTGGTGCGCCGGAAGAATACGGAAACACAAACACGTAAATCTTTTTTAGAGCGTTGGGAGAATGTGGAAGGCATCTTCGAGTTAAATCATGCGGAGTCTCTGATCGGAAAGCACATATTGATTGTAGATGATGTTTTGACTACCGGGGCTACCACTGTGGAATGTGCGTCTTGCCTGACAGATATAGAAGGAATACGGATTAGTATATTGACGCTGGCGATGGCGGAATAAAAACTGTATTGTCAAAATAGAGATAAAAAAGTATTTTAATAGGTTTAAAAAAACAATGTATTTATGAATAAAAAGATTGGTTACAATGATGTTCCTAAGAGTTTTTTATATTGCAATCATGATAAATGTCCTCGTCGTGGCAAATGTCTTCGTTATCAGGTCGCACTCGATATTTCACAAAAACTTCCTTACTATACGACAGTTAATCCGCAACACATAGCTGGAAATGAGAATAATTGTGACTTTTTTAAATTAAATGAAATCACACGCTTTGCCGCCGGAATGAGCCATTTGCTGGATGACATTCCACACGCTACGGCCATTGCCATACATAAAGAAATATATTCATTGATGGGACGCAGCATGTATTATCGTATCCTTGGAACGGCTGTTGCATCCGGTTGAACAAGAGCAGATAGCCGCTATTTTCCGCAAGCACGGAATTAAGTCAAAGCCTGTATTTGATGATTATATAGACAAATATGATTGGTAGATTAGTTGTCTTACCCTGGATTTGGTTGACTACTCTAAGTATCAACTAAAATAATAAAAGATGAAAAAGTCAGACATTACATTTAGTCTCGAACAGATTGTACTTCTTCGTGAGTTCTATTGTTCCTCCTTGCCTAGTTACAAATTTGCGGAAGAAAAAGGTATTGCGCGTAGTACATTTATGCGCTGGGTTCGTATCTTTGAGGATTCAAATCCCGAAATGGCACAGTTTATGAAAAAAGAAAAGTCTCCCATTCCCTCAGAGGATTCTGCGGCTATCACCGCCTTACTCCTTGAGAACGAGCGTTTGCGTACTGAGCTGAAGCACGAGAAATTGCGTGCGCATGCTTACGATACAATGATCGATGTCGCTGAGGAAATGTTTAACATTCCTATCCGAAAAAAAGCCGACACCAAACAATGAAAAGGCTTTGTAAAGAGGGTGGCGGCTCTACCGTCACTTCTCTTTGCAAGCTGTTTGGTGTTACAAAGCAAGCCTTTTATAAGTATGTAGACCATAGCATGGACACCTATGCCCGTGAGCGTTTCGTACTTGAGTTTGTAAAGCGTGTGCGTGAAAAAGATCGGGGAATTGGGGGTGAGAAGCTCTGGCTGATGTACCGTAATGAGTTCGGCACCAGTTCTGCAGCGGTTGGTCGTGACTGCTTCTGCGCCATATTATCAAAGTATCGCTTGACAGTACGCAAACGTTTCCGTGCTCCGCGTACCACAGATTCTTCTCATTATCTGCCACAGTATCCTGACTTGACACGAACACTGCTGGCAGACCATCCTAACCAGTTGTGGGTTAGTGATATTACTTATATAACAATATGGCTTCCGGACGATAGTTATGTGTTTTGCTACTTGTCCCTGGTGACAGATGCCTATACCAAGGAAATTATCGGCTATTGCGTAGGGGATACTTTGGGGAGCTGTTACACTGTGGAAGCACTGGAAATGGCTATCGGACGCATTGGCGGGATAGAAGCCAATGGACTAATACACCACTCAGACAGAGGGTACAATATGCCAGTGCGGATTATATAGCCGTATTACGGCACAATGGAATCCTTCCCAGTATGACAGAAAATGGCAATCCCAAGGATAATGCCATAGCTGAACGTGTGAATGGTATTATAAAGAACGAGTTGTTGCAGAGAATGCGTTTTAAATCCATAGAAGAAGTCAAGAAGGCCGTTGATATAGCTGTACACTTCTACAACAATGAAAGACCTCATATGAGCTTGAATATGCTAACTCCTGCACAGGCAGGACAAATGGTAGGTCCAATCAAGAAAATGTGGATTAGCTACAGGGAAAAGTATCTGAGTGTAGCATGTATTTGAAATAATTATGTACATTTGACGCAGAAAAGACCAGGAAGCCCTTGGAAAAGGGTAAGAAAGAGGAAAAGGGAGAGATCCTCTCTTTTTCTTCTTTCAATAAGTTGAGTTAATCTATATCAGAGATAAGAGAAAACCAAGTCAACCGGATATAGGAATAACAAAAAAAAGGTCAACTCCTGATAGGGGGAGTAATCTTTCAAGTCAACCTATAGAAAGAATTAGAAAATAACAAGTCAACCATTATCAGGGAAGTACAAGTGAGGGAAATACTCATAGTGATGAGAATTAATTCTCATCACTATGGGAATATTTTCTCATAGCGATGAGTATTTTTTCTCATCGTGGTGAGAAACTTTTCTCAATACTATGAGAAAAGTTTGAGAATGTAAGAGAGTGATTAGTCTCTTGTAATCAAGAAATTAATCATTCAATCTTCCAGCCGCCTATGGTTCTTGTAGCACTGTCAAAGTTGACACCGACTTTAATTACTTTCAGGTTTCCGGCCTGATAAGGAATGGCATAGTCCTTACTGTTAATCTGTGCCAACGCCTCTTCCGGTGTACCATCCACTTTGAATTCAAAGACGTAAATGGCATCTTGTATTTTCACGACTGCATCCGCTCTACCGATGATAGCTGTGTCTACTTTCACGTCTATATATTGCCCCATCAGGCGGAAAAACAGATAGAAGATAGTCTGATAATGTTTTTCTTCTTTATTGTTTAGCTTGTTGGGGATGGAAGCGAAGAAAGATTTCATCCTTTCCAGGCATTCATTCAATTTCCCGATACGTAAGTCTTTGATAAATGATATTACATAGAATGTATTCTCGCGTGCAGGCAAATGTACATAAGCAGGCATGAGAGATTCGATAAACCCTTTTCTTACTTCTTTGTTGGGATATCCCAATGTATAGGCTTGAAAATTCGGGTCGTAGCCTTTTATCGTGAGATAACCGCTTTGGTAGAGCACCGGAAGCGGGTCGGTAATTCTATTGCTGGGGGCATCAAACTGTTCCGCTGTGGCAGTGGTGGCATCCAAATCCCGAATATCGAAGTCGCTTTCTTGCAGAAGGTCTATTAAGAAAGTAGGCGTGCCGGTTGAGAACCAGAAATTCTCATAACTCTTTTGAGTAAATGCATTGATTAAACTAAAGGGATTATAAATGTCCGTACAATTCTTACTGAAGTGATATCCGTCATATTGTAGTTTTAAATGTGTGCAAGCTTCTTCGTACGTTTCGTTGTTGGCTTGAGCCATCTGTTCGATATCAAATTGCAATTGGGAGCGCAACTCTTCTTCTGTGATGCCGCAAATTGCACTATATTCATCCCACATACTGATATTTTGCAGATTATTCAACTCGCTGAAAATACTCATTTGGCTGAATTTGCTGATGCCTGTTAAGAATAGGAAACGTATATATTGCCCTTGGCTCTTGAGAGGACTGAAAAAGTCCCGCATTATATTCCGGATTTCCGCTTGAACTTCTTCATTATTGTTGCTGTCCAGCATTGGCGAATCGTATTCGTCTATCAATATCACAACTCGCTTCCCTGTCTGTTCATAAGCGCGACGGATAATGCCACTGAAGCGAAGGCTGTATGTCCCTTCTTCTTCAGACTTCCCATAGACCTTTTCCCAAATGGCTAATTGATAATTAATGTATGCGCGTAAACTGCTGGCAACTACATATTTGCTTATACTGAAATCTATATGTAGCACCGGATACACTGTCCATTCCTTTTCCAGAGTTTCCATTGCCAGTCCGTTGAAGCCTCGAGTGTGGATATCAGCAGACTTTTTCCAAAACGTCGGGGGCGGCTCAGAAAATAAGTTGTATTGGTATTCGCCAATTTATAAACTAAAGGCGTTTTATCCACATATACGTAATTGTCATTGCGCAGCAGTTCGAAATTCTGTATTCCTATCGGGTATCTTCTGAAATTCATATCCATGATGTACGGCTGTTTTGTAAATGAAATATAGACGAAGATAAGCATTAAATGAGAATCTCGATATATCAGCCTATATTTTCTTTTCTTGCCTTTTTGGATTCCTTGTCATCAGTAACCCGAGCAGGGCAAAAACGACGCCTGTTGTGATGATAAGTCTCTGTCCGTTATCCGCCATGCCGCCCAATATCGCAATTCCGGCTCCGGAAGCGAAAATACCATAACCGATCACCCGTTTGCTGAAATTATTTCCCGCTTTCTCTGCCGATTCATTTTCTTCGATTTCTTTTAATTTCCGGGCATTGTTTTCTTTATTCCAGACCAAGTAAGATTGATACTTTTCAGACTCCTTGTTCTTTACCTTATAATATATCTCAAAGATTGCCAGGCATACAATCGGGAAAGTAACCCCGAGAATCATCTCCTCGGCACGATTGAGGGAGAAGCCCATCAGCGGAGTGATGAATTTGAATAAACCATTGACAACCAGGCTCAATAAAGTAGTGGTGATATTCGAAGCCGAAGTCTGCCTTTTGGAAAATAGCGTCCAGATGATGGGCAGATATAAAGGAACACCTGTCAATGCCGCCAAGCTGATAACCACATTTACAACTCCCCCCATTTTAGGAATAAGCATAGCTATCAGTATACTGAGTGCTCCGAAAAGAATCGTCGAGATTCTTGCAACATACATCAGAGTACGGTCGGAACTTTTCGGTCTTAGATTTTTGAATATATCATTGGTGATGACTCCCGAAGCAATATTCAGTTTTGAGTTCAGCGCACTGGTAGTTGCGAAAATCATACCGCCGATCATTAATCCCAAAAGTCCGTTCGGAAGAACTTCCTTGCACATCATCAGGTATGCCCCTTCTGCGTCGAGCAATGAGAGAGAAGGATCATATACCCTGTAAACCATTGGTGGGAGCATCCATAACACCGGGCTGATGATGTATAAAGCGCCGAACAGATAACCTACTTTCCTGGAGTCATTTTGTGTCTTGACACAGGTATAGCGCTGCACGTATGCCCAGTTGCCGCCCAGGAATATTGTGTTGTAGACACCGAAGGCTATCAGGAAGCCAAAAGTATATTCATCGTTCAGAAGATTATAGAATGTGTCGGGCACCTGCTCTATCAAGGCGGTCACTCCATTGATTTTGTCGAAAGATAAAGGAACTACGATAATAACTGCCGCTGTCAGGATGACGAACTGAAGTACGTCTGTGGAGATAACAGCCCATAATCCGCCTGCGGAGACATACAAAATACATAGTCCGCCTAATAGTAAAATGCAGGTATTTAAAGGCAGTCCGGTGGAAACTTCTAATATTTTAGCGACCGGATAGAGGAAAGAGGCTGTAAGAAACACAGAGATAGACAAGAACAGGTAAGTGTATATCTTCTGTGTCGACTTTCCTAATCTTTTGTGTATGTATTCTGCTGCTGTGAGCGTTCCCGTTTTATGCCATTTGGGGGCAATAAGCATTCCGACAATGAGACCGGCGACAGCCATTGTCCATTGGATGGTAATTGAAACCCAGCCCATGGAGTAAGCAATGGAACCCCATACGACGAATGTGCCGGCAGAGAAAAATCCCATAAACAAGGACAGACCGCTCATGTACCACGGCATGGTTCCGTTGGCGGCGAAAAAAGATTGCATGCTTTTACCTTTTCTGGAGAAAGCCAGTCCGACGAGGACAACTCCAAGGGAAAATAGTACGATAGTAATGATGTCAAGAGTAGTCATATCAAATGATTTAGTTAACAAAACAGGCTTGAAAAACCTCAAAGCCGACGGCAAATATATTTTCGATTCTACAGATAAACAAGCAATTCGGAATATAAATCATCGGGAACGTTACCGCAAACGTTCCCGAAATTAAACTCTTGGAGTTTTAACATCTCAATCACGGGAATTTGATTATATTCGGGCAATTTTTAAGAAAGGGGATTAGACTATGAGTAAATTAAGAGTGACTATCAAGGATTTAGCCAAGGAGCTGAAGATTTCGACTTCTACTGTTTCCAGAGCTTTGTGTGATAAATGGGATGTCAACCCGGAAACGCGCAAAGCGGTTCTGGAGCTTGCGGAAAAGTGGAATTATAAGCCGAATCCGATTTCGTTGAGTCTGAAACAGAGCCAGTCTATGTTTATCGGAGTGATTGTACCTGAATTTGTCAATTCCTTCTTTTCCGAGGTAATTATGGGCATTCAGAGTGTGCTCAATCCTGAAGGATATCATGTGTTGATTATGCAGTCTAATGAGTCGCATGAGAATGAATTGCGGAATATGCAGGCGTTGGAAGCGCAGATGGTGGATGGCTTTCTGATTTCGGTTACCCAGGAATCAGAAAACATCAGTTACTTCTCTGATTTGATTCGGAATCATTTCCCCGTGGTTTTCTTCAATCGGATTTGTGCGGAATTGAATGCTCCCTATGTGGTTATTGATGATTATAAGTGGGCTTTTTCTGCGGTCGAGCATTTGATACGGCAAGGATGCACGCGGATCGTCCATTTGGCGGGTTCTGAAGATTTGCTCATTGCGCAGAAACGTAAGAGCGGCTATATGGATGCCTTGCGAAAGTATGGATTGCCGGTTGACGAGGCTTTGATTATCGATTGTGGAATAATGATGGAAAAAGGGATAATGGCTGCCCACCAGATTCTTGAAATGGAAAAATTGCCGGATGGAATCTTTGCAGTGAATGATCCGGTGGCGATAGGGGCGATGAAAACTCTTCAAAAAAACAGGATTAGAATCCCGGAGGATATAGCAGTAGTCGGTTTCTCCGAATCAAAGGAAGCATTTATTGTGGAACCTAACTTGACTAGTGTGGAGCAGCCGACTTTTGAAATGGGGAGGAATGCAGCACAGTTGTTATTGGAGCAAATCAAGCATAATATCAATAATGACGATAAAATGCCCTCGAAATCAATCATCCTGGATGCAAAACTGAATATCAGGGAATCGTCTCTTAGAAAGACGAGTTGAAACTTTGACCTTCTCGGAAGGTATAATTTGCGGGACATAGCCTTTTTCTATATAAAAGAGGTGTGTCCCGTTTTTCTTCCTGCTTATGAAAAAAAAAAAAGTGCACTTCCCTTTGTTTATGGGCTTTCTGGAGAATCCTGCAGGAATGATTATGCTTTTTTCTTTAAATTTATTTGGAGTTTAATAAATAATCACTATGTTTGCAAAGTCTAGCAGACCAGAGTAGACCAGTTGCTAGCGTTGAAAACTTAGATATTCCATTTAAATTGTTAACGAGAAATTAAGTATTGCACCATGAAGAACGCAGTTATTTCAAAAGCGAAGTGGTACATTAGATGCTGTAGTCTTGTGTATTTATCTATTTCCTTTTCTTCTGTAGTATATTCGGCAGAAGATGTTTCAAAAATAAACAGTGTGGAGGTTGCCCAACAGGCAAAAACGCGAACGGTAGTTGGCTCGGTGATTGATTTTGAAACAGGAGAACCAATTATCGGGGCTTCTATAGCAGTCGCCGGGAAAAGTGTGGGTACTATCAGTGACTTGGATGGGAACTTTTCTATCCGGGTGGATGGCGATAACATAAATCTGGAGGTTTCTTTTATCGGATATGAGAAGCAGACGGTGACGGTAGCGGATGGAAAGAAACTGACTGTTCGCTTGCGTGCCGTTTCTGAATTACTGGAGGAAGTGGTAATTACTGCATATGGTTCCGGACCTCGTAAGGATTTGACAGGGGCTATAGCAAAGGCGAATGTGCAAGATATGCGTAAAGCGCCGGTTTTTAACTTTGAAGAAAGTCTTGCAGGGCGTGTAGCGGGTGTACAGGTAACTTCGTCCGACGGGCAGCCGGGCAGTGATTTGCAGATTGTCATTCGCGGTAATAACTCGGTAACTCAGGATAATTCTCCCTTGTATGTAGTGGATGGCTTTCCGCTGGAAATGGCGGTGGGAAATATGCTGAATCCCGAAGAAATAGAGTCTATCGAAATCTTGAAAGATGCGTCGGCTACGGCTATCTATGGTGCAAGAGGTGCGAACGGGGTAATTCTGGTGACTACAAAGAAAGGAAAGGTTAGTTCGCCTACCGTGACATACAGTGGCTGGGTAGGTGTACAGCAAATTATCAAGCAGCAGGAAATGCTTGATCCTTATGAGTTTGTACGCTATCAGTTGGAAGCGGACTACAATGTTTACAGTAAGCGTTATTTGGCTGGCGAAAGGACATTGGAAGATTATCGCAACATCGAAGGTATCAACTGGCAGGACAAGGTGTATAGGGATGCTTTGGTGCATAGCCACAATATAGCTGTCAGGGGTGGTACTGAAAAGACGAGATACTCTGTTTCAGGGTCATTGGTAGATCAGCAAGGTATTATGCTGAATAGCGGTTACAAAAAATATCAGGGGCGTTTCGTGCTCGATCAGACTATTAATAAGAAGATTAAAGTGGGAATTAATGCCAACTATACATATTCAAAGAAATATGGTACTATTGTATCTGAATCGCAGACCAGTCCTACGGCTAGCTTGATGTATGCTCTGTGGGGGTATCGCCCGGTGGCAGGTGTCAATGACGGTGACTTGCTGAACGACCTGTATGATGAATCAACTGACCCGACTACCGATCTTCGTATCAATCCCTTAATGGCTGCAGAGAATGAGTATAATCCGTTGTTCACTTACAATTTTATTGGCAACGCTTATTTGGAATATAAAATATTGAAAAATCTGACCCTGAAGATTACGGGTGGATATAACAAGATACACCAACGCAAAGAAGTCTTCTATAACTCTAATTCGCGAGGAGGCCATCGTCATACCAACAATAAGGTGAACGGTTGGATCACCAACACGGAGCGGACAAGCCTGTTGAATGAAAATACACTGACTTATAATGTTCCTTTAAAGAAGGGACACCGTCTGAAAGTTCTGGGTGGCTTTACCGTGCAGGATAATAGTACGTTTATTGATGAAATCAGAGCAATCAATGTCCCTAATGAGGCATTGGGAATTGCCGGACTGGATGAAGGCGAACTGACTTCCGCCACTATCAGCAAGACGGACAACGGTTTGGTTTCTTATTTGGGAAGAGCAGACTATAATTATAAGTCCAAATATCTGCTGACCGTTTCATTCCGTGCCGATGGTTCGTCGAAATTCCCGAAAGATAACCGTTGGGCTTATTTCCCGTCTGCTTCTGCCGCGTGGGGATTTGGTGAAGAGAAATTCATAAAAATATCAAATGGATCAGCAGCGGTAAGCTGAGAGCCGGTATCGGTACGACGGGTAATAACCGCGTGACGGATTATGCAGCATTGACAGCCTTGCAGATAACGGCAGATTCCGGATATAGCACAGGCAACACGCCGGGTAAAGGGGTAGTGCCGAAAACGCTGGGAAATCCCAAACTGAAATGGGAGACTACCGTGCAGACCAACATCGGATTGGATATGTCATTCCTGGATAGCCGGATTTCGTTCACGGCAGATTATTACTATAAGAAAACGAAAGATTTGCTGTTGAATGCTACGTTGGCACCGAGCATGGGGTTCTTGTCCGCCTATCGGAATGTAGGATCGGTTTCCAACTCAGGACTTGAGTTTACTATTGACACTAAAAACATACAGACGAAGGAATTTTCCTGGACTTCCAGCTTCAATATCTCGTTCAACCGCAACAAGGTGTTGTCACTGAATGATGACGAGCCGAGCCTGGCAAGCCGTGTGAACTGGGGTAACTTCAACAACGCTTATCCGTATATCGCCATTCCGGGACATCCGATCGCCATGTTCTACGGGCATATTTTTGACGGAGTTTACCAATATACCGATTTCGATAAGGTAGGAGAATCGTATATATTGAAAGACGGTGTCCCCAATAATGGAAATGCACGTGAGAAGATTCAGCCGGGAGATATCAAGTTCAAGGATATCAATCGCGATGGGGTGGTGAACGACTATGACCTGACTATTATCGGCAACCCGAACCCGAAACATATCGGTGGTTTCGGCAATAACTTCCAGTACAAGAACTTCGACCTGAATGTATTCTTCCAATGGAGCTACGGAGGCGATGTGCTGAATGCTAACCGCATTGAGTTTGAAGGTGGCGACCCGAATGCCCGTACTTCACTGAATATGTTTGCTTCTTTTGCCAACCGCTGGACTCCCGAGAACCAGACGAACGAACTCTACCGGATAGGTGGACAGGGACCGGCTGTTTATTCATCGCGTACCATTGAAGACGGTTCTTTCCTGCGCCTGAAAACGGTTGCTTTAGGATACAGGCTGCCGAATGCATGGCTGAAAAAGATAAATATCAAGTCGTTGAGAGTATATGCTTCTGCGCAGAACCTGATTACCTGGACCAAATATTCCGGACCGGATCCGGAGGTTTCCACCCGTCCCACGGCACTGACGCCTTCTTTCGACTGGTCTCCTTATCCAAGGCCGAGAACTATCACTTTAGGAGTTGACATTTCTTTTTAAACCTTTAAAATCAAAACGTTATATATGAAGCATACTATATTGTTATGGATGACCGTATGTCTGTTGGCAACTTCCTGCTCGAACATACTGGATAAAGAACCGGACTTCGTTTCTCCTGATTATTATTACAATACGGAAAGCGAACTGTTGCAGGCGTTGAACGGAGTGTATAATCGTCTGATTGACACAAACGGAAGAATGTACAGTAAGGGACTTTTCAGCTTCTTTGTGCTGAGCGATGAGTCTTTTTATACCAATAATTTTAACAACACTAATATCCGTGCGGGTGCAATGGATGCCGCTGATTTGGATGTCGGACGTTTTTGGGAAGTGCTGTATGAAGGAGTGAACAGAGCCAATCTTCTGCTATATAGCGTTGAGGACAAAGAACTGAGTACGGATGTGATGAAAGCTGCCAAGGGAGAGGCTCTCTTCCTGAGAGGATATTACTATTATCTGCTGACCACTTTCTTTGGTGAAGTGCCGTTGAAACTTACTCCGACAATGTCTGCCAATGATAACTATCTGGCGAAATCGCCACTGGCGGATATTTACAAACAGATTGTAAAGGATATGCAGGAAGCGGAAAAACTGGTATTGGATATTGATGCGCTTGGCCATAATGAGCGAATCTCCAAAACGGGAGTTCAAGCTATCCTGGCAAGGGTGTTCCTGAAAATGGCGGGTGAGCCGTTGAAAGATGAGGCACGCTATGAAGATGCTTTGGAGTATGCCAACAAGGTGATTGCTTCGACAAAGCATGAGCTGAATTCGGATTATGCGCAAATCTTTATCAATCATTCGCAAGATATCAATGATAACAAAGAGTGTATTTGGGAAGTGGGTATGTATGGCAATAAAATCGGTACGGTCGATTTGGCAGGTTCCGTAGGAGTGGAGAATGGCATCTTGTGCCGTGACGAATCAATTGGTTACTCCGGTGGTGCGATGAAGGCTTCTAAAAGACTCTACGACTCGTATGGGGAAGGTGACTTGCGCAGGGACTGGAATGCTGCTCCTTATTATTATAATGTAGTGGAAGAAACAAAGGTCAATGAAGAGACCCAGGAGGTAGAAGTGGTTCAGGTTACTAAAAAAGTAATGTTCTCGGCTACTCAGATATATAATCGTAATCCGGGAAAATGGAGAAGAGAGTACGAGACAGGACAGAAAGCCCGGCTCTTCAACTCCACCAACTTTCCTGTTATCCGTTACAGTGATGTCCTGCTGATGAAAGCTGAGGCGGAGAATGAGGTCAACGGCCCAACCGATGAGGCGTATGACGCAATCAATCAGGTGAGAAGAAGAGCCTATGGGAAACCGGTTCATACCGCCGATGCAACGGTGGATCTCCCGGCGGATTTGGCTAAGACGGATTTTTTGGAAGAAGTGAAGAAAGAACGGTTCAGAGAACTTTGCTTTGAAGGTATGCGCAAACTCGACCTGCTTCGTTGGGGAGAATATGTAGCTACAATGAAGGCTTTTGGAACGGAAATTTCAACGACTGCTCCGTCAGAATTTAAATATGCGAGCAGGGTAGGAGAGAATACGACAGACCGTAATGTGCTCTTCCCGATTCCGAATACAGAGATTACCGTAAACAAGCTGATGACTCAGAACGAGGGGTGGTAATTGATTTTTATCCTTTTTAAAATAATCGAACATGAAAAATATAATAAGATATTGCGGTTTGTTACTTGTGGGGCTGGTTTCCTGCGTGGAAGATGAGGCTCCAAGTGTGGAACTGAAGGTGGCGCTGGATAAACAAGTCTATCAGGTGGGCGAACCTGTGACTTTCAAACTGAACGGAAATCCGGATAATATAGTGTTCTATTCGGGAGAGGTCGGGCATAACTATGCTTATAAAGAGAGATATCACGCAGATGGTGACCTGTTGGTCAATTTCAACTCCTGGGTGCGTTACGGAGATATTTATCATAACTTGAAATTCTTGGTATCTTCTGATTTCAGTGGAGTCTATGACAAGGAGAATGTGGAAGCAGCTACATGGATTGATTTATCCGATAAGTTCCGTTTCTCGGTAGGAGATGATCAGACTCCTTCCGGAGAGGTGAATTTGAAAGAGTATGTCGGTGCGGCCGAGGATGCCAAGTTGTTTGTTGCATTCCGTTATGAGGATGAAGAAAAGGCACAACAGAATAATTGGATTATCCGTTCCATCACACTTGATTGTGTTTCTGCTGAAGGCGTGCGAAGTAACTTGGCTACGATGCCTACTATGGGTTGGAAAGTCGTTGATTTTGAGAATACGGCTGTGACATGGAATACTTCTTCTACCAGCCAAATACAGATAAATGGAGGAAATAACCAGCCGAAGAATGTGGACTGGATTATTTCGCAGGCTTTTGATGCCCGGAAAACCACTCCCGATACGGGGGTTGCATTGAAGAATATCAGTACGACGATGGATGAGTATAAGTATATATATACTAAACCGGGAATCTATGAGGTTGTATTTGAAACGACATCCGACTGGTACAATGGCAGTGATCATGGATTGACAAGACTGACTGTAGAGGTGCGAGGTACGGTGGAAGAAGAGATTCCCGCTTCGTTGAGCGTTTTGCCGGATAAGGTGGAATGTAAGGCGGGAGAGCCTGTAACGTTTAGCCTGACGGGTAATAATGCCAACAATGTAGTTTTCTATTCCGGAGAAAGCGGACATAACTTTGACTTCAGGGAGAGATTCTATGCGGATAATGATATGGTGGTGAATTTCTCGACTTGGGTGCGTTATGGTGAGATCTATCAGAATCTGCAGTTTTTGGTATCTAATGATTTTAATGGTATTTATGATGAAGAAAGTGTGGAGGCTGCCGATTGGGTTGATTTGTCTGAGAAGTTTACATTCTCGTCAGGAGTGGATCGCACTCCTTCCGGAGAAGTTAGTTTGAAAGAGTATGCAGGTGATGACCCGAACGCTCAACTTTATGTGGCTTTCCGATACAGGGATACTGAAAAGCCTCGGCAGAATAATTGGATCGTTAGAGCAATAACCCTTGATTTGATTTCTCCTGAAGGCGTAAGGAATAGTTTGGCGGCGATGTCTACAATGGGGTGGAAAGCTGTCGATTTTAAAAATCCCGCTGTAACATGGAATTTAGTTTCTTCCAGTCAGATATTGATTGACGGAGGGGCAAACCAACCGGAAAATGATGATTGGGCTATATCGAAAGCTTTTAATCTCAGAAAAGGTACTCCTGATAAGGGAGTCTCTCTAAATAGTGTCACTTCCAGAGATTACGTACATACTTACAATACTCCCGGCATTTATAAAGCTGTATTCGACTGGTATGACGGAAGTAATTACTCGCAAGTGAAATTAAATATTGAAGTAAAAGAATAACTGATAAAAATGAAAGGGATGCCAAAGAATTTCATTAACTATTTTTCTATAGGTGTAGCACTAAGCTTGTCTGTCGCTTTACCGGCCCAGGAACTGTCGGTAGTGCGATTGGCTAACGACCAACTTGAACTCGGGTGGAAAAAGGATGCCGACGGATATACTTTGGAAACGCTGAAAGTGAAGGGAGCCGACGGATGGAACTCTATGGAAACTGCCAACTATCAGCATAACGTTTTATACGCTGCGTCCAAACCCGGAACCACATCGCAGAAACTATATGACAATACGGGAAAAGAGATTCTTTTCCCGGCTCCACAGTATCGCTACATTATCCCTTCATGGCAGCAGAATACCAATGCTGTTGCCTTGAATAAGGCAGGGAGAATCTGGTTTTTCACCCTTCCTCTGTAAAACGTATTTCCGATACGGAGCTCTGTTTCCGGTACGAAGATGAAACGATGCGCATTACAGAAAAGTGGTGTCTGGATCCGGTTCATCAGAATGATATTAAAGTTGATTTCATCTTGTATCCCAAGAGGGACGGCTATTATTCTTTGGCAACTCCTTCGCTGGTTTCAATAGATAAATATAATTTTCAGTGGGCTACTGTTCCCGGAATATTTCAGGGAAATGCCATAAACACGGATTTTGTGCAAGCGTATGGTTATGGTCAGGGAATCCCCGATGTACCGGTGGTGGCAAGAGAACGCACCGCTTCTACATTGTCCGCATTGATAACGGACAAAAAGGGCGTGACCGTTGCCGTCACAGCCGAACCGGGTACGGGCAGGGATCCTTGGCCGAAGGATAAAAAGTTGCATGCGGAATGGCAACTCGGATTGTCGGTCATGAACCGGGAAGGAGAGTTCTCCCCTACGCTTTATCATCCTGTGTTGGGAGAGAAGAACTCATCGGTTCATGTAGGGGACAGTCTCTCTTTCTCTTTCCGTTATACCATCCGGAAAGCGGATTGGTATGCCGTACTGAAACATGCGATTAATGATATTTATCGTTTCACTGATTTTCTAAAGTTGAAACAGACCAAGTATTCATTGACACAGAGGCTTTACGATATGCACGCATACCTTACTAATGACAGTACTTCCAAATGGCACAACCACGTATATAAGGGAGTGACGATTGGAGCACAGGATTATCTGGGTGGTGTGTATGATTCGGAAAAAGACGCCATGAAAAACTCCGATTACGGGGCTATGTGGATGCTGGCAAAGTTGACGGATGATCCTCGTCTGACACGGAAGAGACTGCCGAATGCGTTGAATTTTAAACTGATGCAACAACATGCGGAGAAAGATTTCCTATATGGCTCTTCTGCCGGACAGTATTACTTGTATAAGAGTAAACGGTTCACCGAAGAGTGGGGACCTTATACGGAACCCATTGCTACTACTTATTACATGTTGATGGACATGGGCAATATCCTGCTTTTCGAACCACAGCAAAAGGAACTGAAACAGCACGTCAGACTGGCTGCCGACCGTTTGTTGGAATGGATGAAACCTAACGGACAATGGGAAGTGGCTTATGAGAACAAAACATTGGAACCCATCTTTACCGATATTGCGGACTTGCGGCCTACGTTTTATGGACTGTTGATTGCTTACGAGATATTGAAAGATAAGAAGTATCTGCAAGCTGCCATACAAGGAGCGGACTGGTATGTGGAGAACGCTGTAAGGAAAGGACATTTCCTGGGTGTTTGCGGTGACACACGTTTCGTGCCGGATTTTGCGACAGCACAAAGTGTACAGGCTTTGTTGGAACTGTATAATGTGACAAAAGACGAGAAGTATAAAGAAGCGGCTATATCGGCGGCTAAGATTTATACGGCATCGGTTTATACGCATCCTATTCCGACAGAAACGGTGAAACAGGTAAAAGGGATAGCCCGGAAAGACTGGGAAATCAGTCAGGTGGGATTGAGTTTCGAGCATGGTGGGGTGGCCGGTTCAGCCAATCACCGCGGACCGATATTATTAGCCAGCCATGCCGGAATGTTCGTACGGATGTATGGGCTGACAAAGGACTCGTTATTCCTGAATATGGCACGTGCCGCAGCCATAGGAAGAGATGCGTTTGTGGATTTGAAAACGGGAGTCGCTTCTTACTATTGGGATTCGATGAATAATGGGGCGGGACCTTATCCTCATCATGCCTGGTGGCAGGTGGGATGGATTACCGACTATTTATTGTCTGAAATATCCTTGCGTTCAAATGGCAAGATAACTTATCCGGGTGGATTCATCACTCCGAAAGTGGGGCCTCACCAGACTTATGGCTTTGCGCCCGGCATCGTATTCGGTACGAAAGCCGATTTGATAATGCGTCCGGGGTTATTCAAACTGGATAATCCTTACGTGGAATATATGACTGCTGTGAACGGGAAGGAGAAGACCGTTTTCCTGATCTTGCTGAACAATGATGATGAAAAGCAGTCCTCTTTGATTGAAATGGATGCGGAATGTCTGTTCCCCGGAAAAAAGATCCGTGTGAAAGACGTATCTTGCCTGGATAATCAAGGCCGTTCCACACCTCTGGATGGCGTGGAAAACTGGAACGTAACGACTGATGCGTATGGCTTGACAGTTCTAAAGATTAAATATAAATAGGATATGGACATAAATTACCGGATAATAAAGAACTTTGTTTGCACCCTTCTTTTTGTGATCGTAGGACTAGACACGTATGCACAGAAAGATAAATATTTGATTGAAGCTGAGGCTTTTCAGTTCAAAGGAAAATGGTCAGCGGATAGATCGGCTGATTGTATGGGCAGTGCCATGCTTCGTTTGAACGGTGGTGGAAGTCTTGATGAACAGTTTGATGCGCTTACGGTCGTCAATATAATGGAAGAAGGGGACTATAACGTATGGGTAAGGTCGGCGGATTATGAGAAATTGCCGGGGACGCGCTTGTTCCGTTTGAGTGTGGATGAGAAACCGATGAAAGAATCGGGGAAACATGGTAAGGTCGGATTTTATTGGGAAAATGTGGGCAATGTGCAGTTGAAAAGAAAAAAAGTGCTATTGCGCTTGCATGATACGAAAAAGAACTTCGGCCGGTGTGATGCGATTCTATTGGTGAAAGATAATTCTGTCAATCCCAATGAGATGGATAGGAAGGAGATTGGAAAGTGGAGAAAAAATCCCGTTAAGGTAGAAACGAAAGGAGCGGGTTTCGACAATGTGTCTACTCCGCTTTTATTGTTGCCTGATGCGGAAATGGTGGCTAATATAGAGAATCCGGATATCCGGTTGAGTTTTGTAAAAGCCGGAGCGAATAACCAGGCGATTGCCTGCCGGACGGAAATCAAGGTGAAGGGAATCTGGCGCCGTTTCCTGTCTACTATGGAAGATCATAAGGTGTTTCTTATCACTGCGGAGCAAAGTCCGGTGGATAATGATAAATTCTTTCCTTCCTGGAAGAATGCGGTATCGAAAAGGACATTTACCGTAGGGGGGAAAGAATACACGGTGCAGTCTGACGAGGATTATCTGAATCCTTATGTGGCGGGAGTTCTTAGCGAGGCCATTCCGGTGAAAGCGGTGAACAAGGATAATAAGACTATTGAAGTACAGTATATCACGAAGAACGGCTCTACCGTCACGGGTTACTGGACGCTGCCCGCCAAAGGAAATCATATCGAGGTGAGGTTGTCCTGTCGTCCGGCTACAGACGGAATGTACAGTATGGGGCTTTCAGCTTTCCAGCCTGTGCCCCAGCCGAATATGAGCAACCTGCTTCTTCCGCCGATGTTTCAGTATAAGCGTGTTTCTTCACATCCGGTGATGATGCTTTCTTCGATGATGCAACAACCGTTGGCTATTGCTGAATCTACCACGCCTTTGGGCGGAGTGATGTCGTCATTTATATGCGGAGACGATACGACTTTCCCGCAGGAATGGGGAAGTGTGGATTTCTCTCCGATGGGATTCTCCGTCAAGAATGAACAGAATGTAGTTCAGCCGGTGGCTTTTGCTCCCGTGATGGGGATGAAGGACTCCCGCGTGAAGGCAGGGCAGGTGATTGAGCGTAAGTTTGTGGTGGGCATACTTCCGACGGGCTGGAATGAGGCGGTGGAATATATTTCGGAGCAAGTATATAAGGTGAAAGATTACAGAAAACAAAAGGATGTATCACTGACTGAAGCAATGTTCAATATACTGGATTTGATGCGTAACGAAGAGTATGGCGGTTGGGATGCAGGTCTTAAAGGGTTCTATGATATTGAAGGAGATCCGGAAACGGCTCCGACGGTAGTGCACGCTGCTCCTTTGGCTATTGTCGCTGCTTCTGTTTTCTCGGAAGATGAAGAGTTTTATCTGTCACGCTCTTTGCCGACAATAGAATATACATTGTCCCGGAGCGGATACAGATGGGCTACGGACTTGGTGCCGGGCGGATATAACAAAACGCTTGAGACACTCCGGCTCAATCCTTTTCATTCGCAGTTCAACACTTCTTATTACGAAGGCTTGCATCGTCTTTTGGGAGGGTTGAACCCGTGGCTGACTTCCATCGCCTTGCCGGGTGATACCTTGAGGAAAACAAAAGGATATTCTACGCAGGTTCTCTCGTGGGTGCAGGCAATATCTGCCTATAACCTTACCGGAGATGAGAAATGGAAACGGATGGCTACTTCTACGGCCGACCGGTATATAGACTTGCAGATATACAGGAACTCATCCCAACCGGTAGGTCTGATGTCTTTTTATAATACGAATGTGTATGCTCCGTGGTGGGATCTGATTGATCTGTATGAGTTGACAAAAGAAGAGAAATATCTGAAAGCGGCACAATACGGCGCTTCTAATACGATTGCGGGTATCAGAAGTTACCCTGCGGTAAATGAAGGTTCGCAGACGATTCATCCGGGAAACCGTTTTGATGGAAATACAAACCTGTGGTGGAAAGGGAAAGAGAAATTCCGCCTGGGATTCCCCCGCGTGGCGAATGATGCACAGGAGAAGCAAGTGCCGGAATGGCTTGTTTCGCCGGTCGGACTGGGGTTTGAACAGCCTTCGACTTATTTCCTGCGGACAAAGGGGAAACAAGTGCGTCCGGTCTTTATGAGCAACTGGCTCTCATCTGCTTCGTCTCTTTCAATATACTCGTAAGCCTATTTATGAGACTTATGCCCGGAATGGAGTCATCGGGCGATTTACAAATTATCCGGGATATTATGCCACCGGATATACGGACATTACCCTGTCGCCGGATTTTCCTTATAAGGGACCGGATGTAAGCTCTATCTATTACCATCATATTCCGCCCCATTTGGCATTTACGTGGGATTATCTGGTGTCTGAGGCGATAGAACGTTCCAGGGGGAATATCTATTTCCCATCCTGCAAGCAGGAAGGCTTTGTCTGGTTTACAAACCGTATCTACGGAAATGAGAAAGGGAAGATATTTGGAGACAGCAAGGCGAAACTCTGGACAAAGAAAGGATTGGTTCAAGTGGATAATCCTACAGTAAACTATCTGACTGCGGTTTCCGATAAATATTTCTGGGTGATTCTGTCCGGTGAGTCCGAACAGGAAGAATCATTGACTGTCCGTTTGGACGCGGTTGCCGGATTAGTAGGTCAGGGTGATATTGTACAATATACGGAGAAGGGGAAAACGGCAAAGATAAGCAGGACTGGAAATACGGTTAAGGTTTCTGTTCCGGGAAAAGGTTTCAGGGCTTTGGCGTTTCCTTTGGCCGAACCTCGCAAAGAGACCCGTTATCCTGTATTGAAGAATGGAATGGAGGTGGTTGATATGGGAGAACCTTTCGGTAAGGTGTTCTTATTCCGTATCCGTTCTCCGTTCGGATGGGATTCTGTGTATGGATTCGCTGAAACTGCACCGGCTAAGGATAGAGAAATGTCCGTTGCGGTGGAATGTAACGGACAGGCTTGCACGGTTGCTTCTTATCCGTTCGAATGGAGTTTTTATAAATTGAAGATGGACGAGAAGGCCGTTGTCAAAGTAACGGTGAAATCGAAAGGACAGACAGATAAAACGAAGGAAATAATACTTAATTCAAAATGAAGATGATAAAAATACGACAACTGGGAACTGTTCTTGCAGGAATGGCGCTAATGACCGTACTTCCCTGCGCTTATGGACAGAGCCGGGCTGATTTGGACAAGATTGCCGCTTCGCAGGGAGGAGCTTCGCCTTTGGTGTACACAACGGCGGATAAGGAAATTCCATTGATACAACCTGGCGGTTATTATAATGAAAAAGAATGTACAGTAAGAAAGGGACTTCCCAATTTCTATTCAAAAATAAAGAAAGGACAGGAAGTCACAGTTGCCTTTATCGGTGGAAGCATTACACAAGGAGAATATTGCTATCGTTTGCAAACCACCCGGTATATGGAAAATGCTTTTTCCAATGCCCGTTTTAAGTGGATTAATGCCGGGGTGTCCGGTACGGGGACGGATTTGGGCGCTTTCCGGATTCGTGAACAGGTGTTGCAATACAAGCCGGATCTCATTTTTATTGAATTTGCAGTAAACGGCGGTTATCCGGATGGCATGGAAGGGATGATCCGAAAGATTATAAAAGAGAATCCTCATACGGATATTTGTTTGATTTATACGGTTTATACGAACCAGATTACTACTTATCAGAAAGGGGATATTCCGCAGGTGATTAAGGGACTGGAAGACATAGCCGCACATTATCAACTCCCTTCCATTCATTTGGGAATGGAGGCGGCAACACTCGAAAAGGCGGGTAAACTGCTTTGGAAAGGTAATAAAGAGGTGGCTGCCGGGAAGATTCTGTTTTCTAATGACGGGATTCACCCTGTCGCTGAGGGAGGAAATTTGTATGCATCCGCCATTGCCCGCGGATTAGAGAAGATACGGAAGGGAAATGGTGCTTTGCAGGCACATAGGCTTCCGGAACCGTTAATCGGTTCGGAATGGGAAGAAGCCGAAATGTATATTCCTTCACAGATTGCTTCTTTTGACAGGTCATGGAAAGAAGTGAATACGTCAGAGAACCCTTCTTTAAAGAAATTTGCCGGATGGTTTGATACAGTGATGACCGGCAGTAAGGAAGGGGCGTCGTTTTCCTTTGGCTTTGAGGGGGATATGCTCGGATTGTTTGATATTGGCGGTCCGGAGGTAGGACAGGTGGAAGTTCTGGTTGACGGAAAATTTGTTCAGTTGAAAGAGGTGGGTACTAAAGGTTTTCATCTGTATGAAGCGAATGACCGTATCGGGAATTATACGTTGAATCGTTTTAATTCCTGGTGTAACAATCGCTATCGCGGACAATATGACGTGATTAAGTTAGATAAAGGTGTTCATCAGGTGACTGTCCGGATTTCTTCGGAGAAGGCTGACAAGAAAAAAATACTCGGCAGTAAGCAACGGGAGGATATAACGGCACATCCCGAAAAGTATGACCAGTCCGTAATCTATTTGGGCAGGATACTTTTGCGTGGCAAGCCTGTTCCGTGTGAACGCGTAAAGGGAGTGCCTAAACTGGCACAACAACTGAAGTGGGATCAGAAGATGAGGCGTTATGAGAAAGCGGATTCCGTCAATCCGCCGGCAAAGGACTTGATCCTTTTTGTGGGTAGCTCGACGATGGAGAACTGGAAATCCCTGGCGGATGATTTTCCCGGGAAGCCGGTACTTAACCGGGGTGTTTCCGGCACGAAGACGATAGATTTGATTAATTATAAAGACCGCCTGATAAGCCCTTATCAACCTAAGCAGATTTTTGTTTACGAAGGGGACAATGATATTGGCTACAAATGGACTCCAGCCGAAATACTGGCTCAGATCAAGAGGCTATTCTTTATTCTCCGGAAGGAAAAGCCGGAAGCGGAGCTTGTCTTTATCTCTATCAAACCGTCTGTACGGAGATTGAAGGATAAGGAAAGGATAGAGCAGACAAATGCCTTGATAAAAGAATTTGTGGAGCAACAAACGAATGCTGCCTACGCTGATATATATACCCCGATGTTTACAGCGGACGGAGAATTGTTTCCGGAGCATTATCGGGAAGATGGGCTACATCTGACTGCCGAAGGGTACGCTGTGTGGAAAAAGGTTATCTCCAAATATATTAAATAACAAATAGTAAAATAGAATGATGAAGCATTTAGTGATCGTTGGAATTTTAAGTTGTTTTTCTATGAGCGGCTTTGCTCAGATATACAAAGATAAGACAGCTTCTGTGGAGGACAGGACGAATGATTTGCTCCACCGCATGACATTGGAAGAAAAACTAGATTATATAGGAGGTTATAAAGGCTTTTATATAAGGGGAATCGAACGTCTGGGTGTTCCCGAAATAAAACTGACGGACGGGCCTGTCGGTACGCATAAAGACGGTAAGTCGACAGCTTATCCGGCAGGGGTGCTGACTGCTTCGACTTGGAACAGGGAACTGGCATATGAATTAGGAAAACAATTGGGAAGAGACTCAAGGGCGCGTGGCGTACATATATTATTAGGTCCCGGTGTGAATATTCTTCGTTCTCCTTTGTGTGGAAGAAACTTTGAGTATTTTACGGAAGACCCGTACCTGAACTCTCAGGTGGCAATAGGTTATGTCAAAGGATTGCAGGATCAGAGGGTAGTGGCTACTCTGAAACATTATGCTGCAAACAACCAGGAATGGGATCGCAACAATGTAAGTAGTGACATTGACGAGCGGGTGTTGCATGAAATTTATCTGCCCGTATATAAGGCTGCCATTCAGGAAGCGGGTGCGGGCGCCGTTATGGATAGCTATAACCCGGTGAATGGGGTTCATGCCACGCAGAATGATTATTTGAATAATCAAGTGTTGAGAAAACAATGGGGATTTGATGGAATTGTAATGAGTGACTGGTCGGCTACGTATGACGCTGTCGGTGCGGCCAATGGTGGTTTGGACTTGGAGATGCCGCGTGGAAAGTGGATGAATAAGGAGAATCTGATTCCTGCGATAAAAGCCGGGAAAGTGAAGGAAGCAACTATTGATGAGAAAGTGAAGAGGATCCTGAGAGTTATGTTCCGGTTCGGCTTTTTTGATAATGAGCAATTGGATAGTTCTATTCCATATAATAACCCGGAAGCGGCAAAAGTGGCATTGGAACTGGCTAGAGAAGGCGTTGTATTATTGAAGAATGAGAATGGGCTACTTCCGTTGAACCCTTCAAAAGTGAAGTCGGTTGCCGTGATTGGCCCCAATGCGAACTCTTATATATCGGGAGGTGGGAGTTCTTATACATTCCCGTTCCATTCTGTTTCGGTATTGGAGGGGTTGAAGAATGTCGGACAGGATCTTCAGATTTCTTATGCGCCCGGCGTGCCTACTTTGACAGAAACGGTTGCCAATGCAGTTTTTTACACAGAAGCGGGAAGCCGGACTAAAGGACTAAAGGCCGAATATTTTGATAATATCCGTTTGAAGGGTACACCGGCAAAAACTGTGATAGACACGATTGTCAATATTGGCAATGGCTGGCATATTGCTGCCGAGAATAAAGGCATTCCGTATGACCACTGTTCCATGCGTTGGAGTGGAGTTGTACGTCCGGAGAAAAGCGCTGATTATCGGTTCATAGTCAGAGGGTTCGACGGGTTCCGTTTGAAAGTCGGTACGGAAATGGTGATTAATGAGTGGAGAGACCAGGGGATAACAACTCGTGAGGTTGTATTGGCGATGGAAGCCGGTAAGGAATATCCTGTTGTTCTTGAATATTTTGCTAATGTGCATCCTGTTGATATTTCTTTCGGATGGAGAGAGGATAAGCTACTCTTTGATGAGGCTGTGGAAATTGCCGGAAAGTCCGATGTGGCTATTGTGAATATAGGATTTAATGAGAGCAGTGAACGTGAAAGTAATGACCGGCCTTTCGAGTTGCCTGAGTATCAGGATAGTTTAGTGCAGTGTATCACTGCTGCCAATCCGAATACGGTTGTGCTGCTGAATGCCGGCGGGAATGTGGATATGTCGAAATGGATAGATAAGGTTCCTTCCTTGTTGCATCTGTGGTATGCCGGTCAGGAAGGCGGGACGGCTGTTGCTGAAATCCTGTTCGGGAAAGTGAATCCCAGTGGAAAGTTACCCGTCTCTTTTGAAAAGAAATGGGAGGATAATCCGGCTTATCCATATTACTATGATGCGGATGGTGATAAACGGGTAGAGTATAAAGAGGGACTTTTCATGGGTTATAGGCATTACGATGTCAGTGATACGAAACCTCAATTTGCATTCGGTTATGGATTGTCTTATACCACGTTCAAATACTCTGACTTGCGTGTAAACAGGGAGAAAGGCAAAGACTTGCTGGTTAAGGTCAGGTTTACTGTAAAGAATACAGGGAAATATGACGGCTCGGAAACGGCCCAGGTATATGTTCGCCCTATCCATCCGAAAGTCGAAAGACCTTATAAGGAGCTTAAAGGGTTTGCCAAGCATTTTATCAGAAAAAACACCGGGCAGGAAATGGAAATAACTTTGGACAAGGCTGCTTTCTCCTATTACAAGACGGAATTGAAAGACTTTGATTATGATGCGGGAAGTTATGAAATACTTGTTGGAAGTGCGTCCGATGACATCCGGTTACGTAAGGTAATAAAGATAGAAAAGTAGGTTTAGAGCTAAAATAGAAGTAAAATTAATTAGATACGAGAAGATGGTACTTGATAAGTTTAATAGTGTGAGAATATTTAATACAGATACGATTCAGGCTGATTTTGTAATAGTAGGCGGAGGTATTTCAGGGGTTTGTGCTGCCATAACCGCGGCTCGGCAAGGCTTGAAAGTGGTGCTTATACAAGATCGTCCGGTACTGGGAGGAAATGGTTCCAGCGAAATAAGGCTGTGGATGCTCGGAGCAACTTCTCACATGGGAAATAATAATCGCTGGGCACGTGAAGGTGGTGTGATAGATGAGATTATGGTGGAGAATACGTTCCGCAACCCGGAAGGCAATCCGATAATCTTTGATTCTGTCATGCTTGACAAGGTGGTGAGCGAACCAAATATAACTTTATTGCTGAATACCTGCGTGTATGAGGTGAAAAAGAGTTCCAGCCATAAAATAGAAAGTGTCCGGGGATTCTGTAGCCAGAACAGCACCATGTACGAAGTGTCTGCTCCTTTGTTTTGTGATGCTTCCGGTGACGGTGTTGTCGGTTTCCTTTCCGGGGCTCCTTATCGCATGGGAGCGGAGAGCAGAGAGGAGTTTGGCGAAAAGTTTGCGCCGGCCGAGGATTATGGCGAGCTTTTGGGGCACAGTCTGTACTTCTATACAAAGGATACCGGTCATCCGGTGAAATATGTGGCTCCTTCTTATGCGATGGATGTGACGAAGACTGTTCCGCGGTTCCGTAGTTTCAATGCAAAGGAACATGGCTGTAAACTATGGTGGGTTGAATACGGAGGCGACTTGGACACAGTGCATGATACGGAGCAAATTAAGTGGGAACTGTGGAAAGTTATTTATGGCGCTTGGGATTATATCAAGAACTCGGGCAGATATCCGGAAGCGGAGACTATGACACTGGAGTGGGTAGGCTGTATTCCCGGAAAGCGGGAGAGCAGAAGGTTTGAAGGCGACTATATGCTGGTTCAGCAGGATGTCATAGAGCAAAGACATCATGAGGATGCGGTTTCCTATGGTGGATGGAGTATTGATTTGCATCCGGCAGCCGGTGTGTTCGGAGAAGAGTCGGCCTGTAACCAGTGGCACTCGAAAGGGGTATATCAGATTCCTTATCGTTGTCTTTACAGCAGGGGCATTGACAATCTTTTCCTTGCCGGAAGAATCATAAGTACATCACACGTCGCTTTCGGCTCGACCCGTGTGATGGCTACTTCTGCGCACAGTGCACAGGCTGTTGCGATAGCTGCGGCTATTTGTCTGAAAGAGAATATCTCTCCGAGGGAAGTCTATTCTTTGGGAAGAGTGCCTGAATTGCAGGCGAAATTATCAAGAATGGGTCAATATATCCCTGATATGGCTATAAAAGATGAGGAGAATCTGGTAGCGAAAGCCACTTTGTCTGCATCCAGTGAATATTGTTTTAAGGGTTTTCCGGCTGATGGTGGGATGCAGGTTTTGGATGAGTCTGTTGCTCAAATGATACCTTTACATAAAGGGGATGTGTTGGGAATGGTGAAAGTTGGACTTGCTGTTTCCGAAGTGACAGAGTTGGAAGTAGAGCTTCGTGTAAGCAGCAAACCGTTCAATCATACTCCGGATGTTACTTTGGAAGCGAAGACAGTCTCCTTGTGCCAAGGCAGGCAACAGTTGGAGCTGACTTTTGAAGCCGTGATACCGGAAGAACAGTATGCTTTCCTTGTTTTCAAGAAAAATCCTCTGGTGCAATTGCAATATACTCAGGAAAGGATAACTGGAGTTTTGTCTGTGTTTAACACCATTAATGAGGCTGTATCCAATTTTGGGAAGCAGACTCCTAAAGAAGATATCGGCATTGAGGAATTTGAGTTCTGGTGTCCGAAGCGCAGACCCGGAGGGCATAATATCGCTGTCCAGTTGGAAAAGGACTGCCATATTTTTTCTGTTTCAGATATTAATAATGGCATTGACCGTCCGGTTCAGTCGCCGAATGCCTGGGTTGCAGAGTTGGATGACCCTGCTCCGGCTTTGACCATCAAATGGGACTCGGCTGTACATATCGGAAAGATGTCTCTCTTTTTTGATACGGATTTTGACCAGCCGATGGAAACGGTTCAGATGACGCATCCGGAGAATAAGATGCCTTTCTGTGTGGAGAAATATAAAATATACGATGGAGAGAACCAGTTGATTTATGAGAAAACAGACAACCATCAGTCGATAAATGAGTTTGTATTTCCGGAGAAACTGGTGACCGATGAGATTAAAATTGTGTTGGAGCATCCTTCAGAAATGATTCCGGCAGCTTTGTTTGCGGTGAAGTGCTATGAATAGTTCAAGATATTTTGAATGAGATATTAATATGATTTTGTCTATTCAATCGTTTGCTTTATCATGGTATTTAAGTATATTTGCTAAATATTTATTTAAGTCTTGGTAGTAATGCAGAACCAGAATCTTGATGTAACAGAACAGAAGAAACCCGCTTCACGGATGAAGTACCTTCAATTAGTGGATTATATTAATTCACTGATTGAAGACGGGACTCTTCAGATAGGTGACCAGATACCTTCATTGAACCAATTACAGACACAATTGCACATGAGTAAGGAGACTTTGTTGAAGGGGCTGAACTACTTATTGGAGATGGGAGTCATCGAAGCGATTTACAGGAAGGGGTATTTTGTGAAAAAAATATCTATAAATCATTCTTATCATGTGTTTTTGTTATTGGATAAGATGAACGTGATGCGTGAACAGATTTATCGCTCTATTTTCAATGCTTTGAAAGATGTAGGGGATATTGATATTTACTTTCATCATCATAACTATAAGGTTTTGAAAAGCTTATCAAGGAGAATCTGGGTAATTATACACATTATATTATAGCTACTTTCCTGAAAGAAGATGTGACGGATGTCTTGAACCTGATTCCGGCGGAGAAGAGAATAATCATAGATTATAATCAGCAGGGATTGAGTGGTAACTACAGTTGCATCTATCAGGATTATGGCTATGATATTTATTGCAGTCTTCTGCAATTGCAGGATAGATTGAAGAATTATGAGAAACTGATTCTGATAGCACGTCCGGAAGCGATTCATGCGCAGCAGGTCATTGATGGTTTTCTGCGTTATTGCGTCAAGAGCGAACTTCCTTATTCCATAGAATCGAATGTGGAAGAGAAGAATTTCCGTAAGGGGAATGCTTATATTACGTTTAGCCGGTATGATACGGACGATGTGGCACTGATTAAGTTGGCAAAGAAGAATGGCTATGAATTGGGCAAAGAAATAGGTTTGATTTCTTATAATGATACCGCTGTGAAGGAGATATTAGAAGGGGGAATCACTGTTATCTCCACATATTTTGAGATGATGGGGGAAACGGCTGCATCTGTAATCCTGGACAGAAACACAATCTATAAGCGTAATCCGACGAAGGTGATTATACGTAATTCTCTTTAATAAGATACTTCATAAATGATACCAAATAAAAAAGCCACCCTCTTAGGTGGCTTCTTTTTTGCTCTTCCTCTTGGACTTGAACCAAGGACCCTCTGATTAACAGTCAGATGCTCTAACCGACTGAGCTAAGGAAGAATGTTTGCAACTGAGATTTTGAACTTTGCTCTTCCTCTTGGACTTGAACCAAGGACCCTCTGATTAACAGTCAGATGCTCTAACCGACTGAGCTAAGGAAGAATGTTTTTCTCAATTGCGATGCAAAAGTAGTAGGTTTTTTTGAAATATGCAATATCTTTGCAAAAAAAATATTAGAAATGGACAAAATAATAGGATTGGGCAACGCACTGGTAGACGTACTTGCAACCCTAAAGGATGATACGCCTGGATGAAATGGGATTACCTGATTACGCATGGATGATTGGGCGTTAACACAGATTTGCACGCAATTTGAGATGAAACCAATCGCAGCACATGCCATCCTCGGCGCAATGCCACCGGGAAAGCAATCTGGAATTTGTGGATTGGAGAATTGGAGAATTTCGCAAAATCTTCAGAAAAATAATATTGAAAATTATTGCCTGGGAGTTGCCCTTCGGAGTCCTTTCGGGGAACGTACTTTCGGAACTTATCTGGGAGCCGCTCTTTGCGGAACTGACTCTCGAGTCGCATCCTATGTTTATCACCATACGAAAGGTACTTTCAAATTCTCTGGGAGGCCGCTTCTTTGAAAGCAGAAGAACTGACTCTATATGATTAAAGGACATGCAAGCCTGATAATAGAAGTGGCGGTTCGGACCACGAAATGATTCTCCATGCCATTGAACTGGCGAAAGAAGCGGGGTTGCAGATTTGCCTTGAGGCAAGCTATAATATTGTGGCGAACGACCTGGAATTTTTCTCCTTATTAATGCAACATGTATCGTGTTTTGCGAATGAGGAAGAGGCGAAAGCATTTACGGGTAAAGAGGCGGAAGAGGCTTTGGGGTATAGCCAATGCAGCATCGCTATCGTAAAAGTGGGTGCAAACGGCTCTTATATCCGTAAGGGTACGGAAGAGATTAAAGTTTCCGCTATCCCGGTAGAGAAAGTGGTAGATACCACCGGTGCAGGGGACTATTTTGCTTCCGGTTTCTTATACGGTTTGACGTGTGGCTATTCATTGGAAAAGTGTGCTAAAATAGGTTCTATTCTCTCGGGAAATGTTATCCAGGTAATCGGAACGACAATGTCAGAAGAACGTTGGGATGAAATTAAGTTAAATATAAACAGGATTTTGGCGGAATAATCAGGGATTGAGTTACTTTTACAACTCATTTATATGGAAAGAGGTATGAAAAAATTGCTGAATGGGCGGGTAGCTATCGTTGTGGTAGCCGTTGTGGCTGTTGTAGCTTTCTTTAGTTTCAAGAGTGGCGACGACCGCAATTTCCAGATTGCCAAGAATCTGGATATATTCAATGCTATGGTAAAGGAACTGGATATGTTCTATGTAGATACGATAGACCCGAACAAGACAATCCGGGAAGGTATCGACAATATGCTTTATTCGCTGGATCCTTATACTGAATATTATCCGGAAGAAGACCAGAGTGAGTTGGAACAGATGGTAAAAGGTAGCTTTGGCGGAATCGGTTCCCTTATTACTTATAATACGAAGTTGAAACGCTCCATGATTGCCGAACCGTTTGAAGGAACGCCGGCTGCAAAGGCGGGATTGAAAGCCGGAGATGTTTTGATGGAGATTGACGGTGTGGATCTTGCAGGTAAGAATAATGCGGAAGTCAGCCAGATGTTGCGCGGACAGGCAGGTACAAGTTTCAAACTGAAAGTGGAACGCCCGAATGCCAAAGGTGAGCGTACGCCGATAGAATTTACGATTGTGCGTGAATCAATCCAGACTCCTGCGATTCCTTATGCTGATGTATTGGATAATCATGTCGGGTATATTAATCTGAGTACTTTCTCCGGTAATCCTTCTAAGGATTTCAAGAAAGCATTCCTTGATTTGAAGAAAAAGGGAGCCACTTCATTAGTGATTGACCTTCGGAATAATGGCGGTGGCTTGCTGGATGAGGCTGTGGAAATAGCCAATTATTTCTTGCCGCGCGGGAAAGTCATTGTAACGACAAAGGTAAAATCAAGCAGGCTAGCAATACCTATAAGACTCTACGTGAACCGTTGGATCTGGATATTCCTATTGCCGTGTTGGTGAATAGTGGCACTGCTTCTGCTTCCGAGATTCTGTCGGGTTCTTTGCAGGATCTTGACCGTGCAGTGGTTGTCGGCAACCGTACTTTCGGAAAAGGACTGGTACAGGTTCCCCGTTCCTTGCCTTATGGCGGAATGATGAAGGTTACTACTTCCAAATATTATATTCCGAGCGGACGTTGCGTGCAGGCTATCGATTATAAGCACCGCAATGAAGACGGAAGCGTAGGCGCTATTCCCGACAGTCTGACCAAGGTGTTCCATACTGCGGCAGGACGTGAAGTGCGTGATGGCGGTGGGGTAATGCCGGATGTTATTGTCAAGCAGGAAAAATTGCCGAACATTTTGTTCTATCTGGTGCGTGACAACCTGATTTTTGATTATGCGACTCAATATTGCCTGGATCATCCTACTATTGTGGCTCCTGAGAAGTTTGAAGTGACGGATGCGGATTATAATGCTTTCAAAGCATTGGTGAAGAAAGCCGATTTCAAATACGACCAGCAGAGCGAGAAGATTCTGAAAACTTTGAAGGAAGCGGCCGAATTTGAAGGGTATATGGAAGGTGCGACAGAAGAATTTAAAGCACTCGAAAAGAAACTGAACCATGATCTTGATCGTGACCTGGATTATTTCTCCAGTGATATAAAAAAAATGATTGCTTCCGAGATTATCAAGCGTTATTATTATCAACGTGGTAATATCATCCAGCAATTGAAAGATGACGACGGCTTGAAGGAAGCGGTAAAAGTCTTGAATGATCCGGCGAAGTATAAAGAAATGCTGAGTGCACCGGTGGCAAAGAAATAATAGCGGATAGATAAAAAGGACGGTGGATAGCTACATTATAAAAGCTATCCACCGTCTTTTTTATCTATCTATCAGAATTGTTTTAAGAGCAAATCCGAGGGAGAGTAAAGTAGAATCTGCTTCCTTTGCCTTCTTGGGAGCGTAACCAGATGCGCCCGCCCATCTTTTCTACCAGCATTCTGCAGAGCGTTAATCCCAATCCTGTTCCTTGAATAAAATCATTCACTTTCCCGAAACGGCGGAAAATACTGGCAGCTTTTTCCGGAGCAATACCGATACCGCTGTCTTTCACATAAAATTCCACGAAATCTTCTTTTTCACGATAACCGAAATGAATTTCTCCTTTTGGAGTAAATTTCGCGGCATTGCTAAGTAGGTTGCTTATGATCTGTATGATACGGTTCCAATCACCGGATGCATACATGTCCGTATCTACATCATCCAAGGTGAGTTTGACGTTACTTTGGGTTTTATAAAGGAATTGTTGTTCCAGTTGCAGGCAGATGTCGATTAGCTTAATAGGGCGGATGTTGAACTTTAGCGTTCCGGCTTCAAGGGATGATAAATCCAGAATATCGTTAAACAGGTTCAGTAGCATTTCGGAGTTTCTATCGATGATTTCAGCATACTGGCTTTTTTCTTCTACAGACTCTGCATGCATGAGCAATTTGGAGAATCCGACTATCGCATTGAGCGGAGTACGAATCTCATGACTCATATTTGCAAGAAAGGCAGATTTGAGCCGGTCCGATTCTTCAGCTTTTATTCTGGCGGCATCCAGCTCCTTTTGCTGTTTGAGACATGGCGAATCGGAAGAAAGAAACTCGTTCTCCTTTTCTAGTTGTTCGATTATTTCTAATAACTCTTCTCTTGTTTTGTTGTCGTAGTTTCGCATAGAGGGTTTACTACTGTTTACTGAAATGTTGTATAAACTGTTTTATCTATTGCAAATATAAGACATTATTTCTATAAACATAGTGGCCTGTCAAGTTATTATAATATAAAAAAAACGGATAGCTTTTGCCCTACTAATCAGAATGTTCTATCTTTGTACCAATTATATATTAAATGATTTACAATATGTCTACAGAATTATTCTCTACTCTGCCTTATAAGGTGGCAGATATTACGCTTGCTGACTTCGGACGCAAGGAAATCGATTTGGCAGAAAAAGAAATGCCCGGCCTGATGGCTCTTCGCGAAAAGTATGGAGAATCCAAACCGTTAAAAGGTGCCCGCATCATGGGTTCGTTGCACATGACTATTCAGACAGCCGTGTTGATTGAAACACTGGTAGCCCTGGGAGCTGAAGTACGTTGGTGCTCTTGTAATATATATTCAACACAAGATCATGCTGCTGCGGCTATTGCTGCTTCGGGCGTGCCTGTGTTTGCCTGGAAGGGCGAGACGCTTGCCGATTACTGGTGGTGCACTTTGCAGGCATTGAGCTTTGCTGACGGCAAAGGGCCGAATGTGATTGTGGACGATGGCGGTGACGCTACGATGATGATTCATGTAGGCTATGACGCGGAGAATAACGCGGCGGTATTAGATAAGGAAGCACATGCCGAAGACGAAATAGAACTGAATGCTATCCTGAAGAAAGTATTGGCGGAAGATAAGACCCGTTGGCATCGTGTAGCGGAAGAAATGCGCGGCGTGTCCGAAGAGACAACAACAGGTGTACACCGTCTGTACCAGATGCAGGAAGAAGGCAAGCTGCTGTTCCCGGCATTTAATGTGAACGACTCGGTGACGAAATCCAAGTTTGACAATTTGTATGGTTGCCGTGAATCGTTGGCTGACGGTATCAAACGTGCAACAGACGTGATGATTGCCGGAAAAGTTGTCGTGGTATGTGGCTATGGTGATGTAGGTAAAGGCTGTGCTCACTCCATGCGTTCTTACGGAGCACGTGTACTGGTGACGGAAGTTGACCCGATTTGCGCTTTGCAGGCCGCTATGGAAGGATTTGAAGTGGTAACCATGGAAGATGCTTGTACTGAAGGCAACATTTTCGTGACTACTACCGGTAATATTGATATTATCCGTATTGATCATATGGAGAAAATGAAAGACCAGGCTATCGTTTGCAATATCGGTCACTTCGATAATGAAATCCAGGTGGATGCCTTGAAGCATTATCCGGGCATCAAATGTGTGAACATCAAGCCGCAGGTAGACCGCTATTATTTCCCGGACGGTCACAGTATCATCCTGCTTGCCGACGGTCGTCTTGTAAACCTCGGTTGCGCAACGGGGCACCCATCGTTCGTGATGAGTAACTCATTTACCAATCAGACATTGGCTCAGATCGAGCTGTTCAACAAGAAATATGAAGTTGATGTATATCGTCTGCCGAAGCACCTGGATGAAGAAGTGGCCCGCCTGCATCTTGAAAAGATCGGCGTAAAACTGACTAAGCTGACTCCTGAACAGGCTGCTTATATAGGTGTATCTGTAGACGGACCTTATAAGGCCGACCATTATAGATATTAATTAAATGAGGGTGCTGCAAAAGCGTGGTAAGTATATCATGCCGCAGCACCCTCTTTATCAATAGCCAATCCATTATGAAGAAACTCCTTCCCGACTTAATCGCCATCCTGGCCTTTATAATTCTTTCTTTTGCTTACTTCTTTCCGGCTGACATTGAAGGTCGTATTTTGTTTCAGCATGATTCCGTAGCCGGAGTCGGTGCCGGACAGGAATCGAAAGAGTATCGTGACCGCACCGGAGAACGTACGCGCTGGACAAATGCTATCTTTGGCGGTATGCCTACCTATCAGATGTCTCCGAGTTACGACTCGACGAAAGCGCTGAGCTGGGTGGAAAAAGTGTATCGTCTCTACCTGCCGGATTATGTAGTGCTGACCTTTATCATGATGCTCGGATTCTATATCCTCTTGCGGGCATTCGGAATATCTGCCTGGCTGGCGGGATTAGGCGGAGTCATATGGGCTTTCTCTTCCTATTTCTTTATCCTTATACCGGCGGGACATATCTGGAAATTTGTGACGTTGGCTTATATTCCGCCTACGATTGCGGGTGTCGTCCTGGCGTACCGGAAGAAATACCTGTTGGGTGGGATTGTCACAGCTTTATTCATTGCTCTTCAGATTCAGTCCAACCATATACAGATGAGCTACTACTTTATGTTTGTCATCCTGTTTATCGTAGGGGCTTACTTTGAAGATGCTTATAAAAAGAAAGAACTGCCCCATTTCTTCAAGGCCAGCGCAATTTTGGCATTGGCTGCCGTGGTAGGAGTTTGTATCAATATCTCCAACCTGTACCATACGTATGAGTATAGCAAAGAGACGATGCGCGGCAAAAGCGAGTTGAAGCAGGAAGGACCTGCTGCCAATCAGACAAGTAGCGGACTGGACCGTGATTATATTACGAACTGGAGCTATGGAATTGGCGAAACATTGACTTTATTGGTCCCGAACGTGAAAGGCGGTTCATCATCAGCTACTTTATCACAGAATGAAGCTGCCATGGCAAAGGCTAATCCGATGTATGGCAATATCTATTCGCAGTTCCCGCAGTATTTCGGTGAGCAGCCGTGGACAGCCGGTCCTGTATATGTTGGGGCATTTGTCATGTTTCTGTTTATATTGGGCTGCTTTATTGTCAAAGGCCCGCTCAAATGGGCATTGTTAGGTGCCACTATTTTCTCTATCCTGCTTTCTTGGGGAAAGAACTTCATGGGGCTGACGGATTTCTTCATAGATTATATTCCGATGTATAATAAGTTCCGTGCCGTATCTTCCATTCTGGTGATTGCTGAATTTACCATTCCTTTGTTGGCGGTTTTTGCATTGAAGGAAATATTCGGTAAACCGGAAATTCTGAAGTTGAAAGAGAACCGCACAGGGGTAATTGTGACGTTGGTGCTTACAGCCGGTGTTACGTTGATATTGGCTGTTGCGCCCGGTGTTTTCTTCTCAGGTTTCATTACGACACAAGAGATGGCTGCTTTGCAACAAGGACTTCCGGCAGAGCATCTTACTCCGGTGGTCACAAATCTGACGGAGATGCGCGAAGCAATCATTGCTTCGGACGCATGGCGCAGCTTTTTCATTATCATTGTAGGATGCTTCCTCTTATTCCTGTACCAGCAGAAGAAGTTGAAAGCTACTTTGCTTTGGCAGGTATTGCGCTTTTATGCCTGATAGATATGTGGACTGTCAACAAGCGTTATTTGCATGACGACCTGTTTGTTCCGAAGTCCAAACAGGTGGAAGCATTCGTTAAGACTCAGGCAGACGAAATAATTCTTCAGGATACAACCCTGGATTACCGTGTGCTGAACTTCGTCGGTTTCCCCGGTAATACGTTTAATGAAAATAATACGGCGTACTGGCATAAGAGTGTCGGTGGCTATCATTCTGCCAAACTGCGTCGTTATCAGGAAATGATAGACCACCATATCGTCCCTGAAATGCAGGCTGCTTATCAGGCTGTGGCTACCGCCAGCGGTGAGATGGACAGTGTGGATGCTTCGAAGTTCCGCGTTCTGAATATGCTGAATACGAAATACTTTATCTTCCCTGCCGGACAACAGGGGCAACCTGTTCCTGTTGAAAATCCGTATGCTTATGGCAATGCCTGGTTTGTGGATAAAGTACAATATGTGAATAATGCGAATGAGGAAATTGATGCCCTGAATGATATTCTTCCAACGGAAACTGCCATAGTGGATGCGAAATTCAAGGAACAACTGAAAGGTGTGACAGAAGGCTATAAGGACTCTTTGTCCACTGTCCGCCTGACTAGCTACGAGCCGAACCGTTTGATTTATAAGACCTCCTCACCTAAAGACGGTGTGGTGGTATTCTCTGAAATATACTATCCGGGGTGGCAGGCAACGATCGACGGACAGCCGGTGGATATTGCCCGTGCGGATTACATCTTGCGTGCGATGAACGTGCCTGGCGGAGAACATACCATTGAAATGTGGTTCGACCCGCAGAGTATCCATATCACCGAAAGTATTGCTTATGCGGCATTGGCCCTGTTGTTGATCGGAGTCATGGTTTTACTATGGATGGAGCGACGCAAGGTGACAGAAAAGCCTGAAATGAAATAAGTGAATCATACTCTTGTATACTAGGTCGATTTGTCACATAAGAAACGGCTCTTTTCGCGAAGAAGAGAGCCGTTCTTATGTTGTGTTCTTTTATTCCTTTTCTCCGTAGGCAAGGTCGCCGGCGTCGCCCAGTCCGGGAACAATGTAAGAATGTTCGTTGATTTCAGGGTCGATAGCCGCACACCAGATAGTCGTTTTATCCTCGGGAAATATATTCTTTATATGGTCGATGGCTTGTTGGCTGGCAATGATAGAAGCTACATGGATTTCGGCGGGATGCCCTTTGGTCAGCATAGCCTGGTAACTCAGTTCCATACTGCTGCCTGTTGCCAGCATAGGGTCGGTGATAATCAATGTCTTGTCGTCAATGCGCGGTGAAGCGATATATTCTATATGTATATCAAATTTCAGTGTATCCTTGTATTTGCGATAGGCGGAAACGAATGCATTTTCCGCTCCGTCGAAATAGCTCAGAAAGCCCTGGTGAAAGGGAAGTCCGGCACGCAGGATAGTGCTGATGACCAGTTGGTTGTCCGGCGTACTGACCGGGGCTGTTCCCAGTGGTGTCCGGATGTTTTTTACTGAGTACGTAAACTCTTTGCTCATTTCGTAAGCCATGATCTCTCCGATACGCTCGATATTGCGGCGGAAACGCAGGCGGTCATTCTGAACTTCTACATTTCTGATTTCGGATATGTACTGGTTTAGAATCGAATTTGTTTTGCTAAAATCAATTACCTTCATATTATAGTTTAATCATAATTTAATCTCATTTTCATGGTTCTGATATCATACTGGCTTGCAAAGTAAATGATAATCTTTCAAATTGCAACATTCAGTTTGCAGATATTGTTAGGAATTTATAAAAGAGATTCAATTAGGGAAAAATTTCTCTAATACCTTCTTGCTTTCCAAAGAAAGTATTACTTTTGTAGCCGGATTTACAGGGGGCTATCCAAAGCTTCCAATATGTTAAGGTGAAAGAGATAATAAAACAAAATACCAATTTAATTAATTCAAAGAAAATGGCAAATTTAGATTTAAGCAAGTACGGTATCACAGGTGTGACCGAGATTTTGCACAATCCGTCTTATGACGTTTTGTTCGCTGAAGAAACAAAACCGAGTCTGGAAGGCTTTGAAAAAGGTCAAGTAACTGAATTAGGTGCTGTTAATGTAATGACAGGTATCTATACCGGTCGTTCTCCTAAAGATAAATTCTTCGTTAAGAATGAAGCTTCTGCTGATTCTGTATGGTGGACTTCTGACGAATACAAAAACGATAACAAACCTTGTACTGAAGAAGCTTGGGCTGACTTGAAGGCTAAAGCTGTAAAACAACTTTCTGGCAAACGTCTGTTCGTTGTTGATACTTTCTGTGGTGCTAACGAAGCAACTCGTATGAAAGTACGTTTCATTATGGAAGTGGCTTGGCAGGCTCACTTCGTAACTAACATGTTCATCCGCCCGACTGCTGAAGAACTTGCTAACTACGGAGAACCTGATTTCGTATGTTTCAACGCTTCTAAAGCAAAAGTTGACAACTATAAAGAACTGGGCTTGAACTCTGAAACAGCTACTGTTTTCAACTTGAAGACTAAAGAACAAGTTATCCTGAATACTTGGTACGGTGGTGAAATGAAGAAAGGTATGTTCTCAATCATGAACTATATGAACCCGCTTCGTGGTATCGCTTCTATGCACTGCTCTGCTAACACAGATATGGAAGGAACTAGCTCTGCTATCTTCTTCGGTCTGTCCGGTACAGGTAAGACTACTTTATCTACTGACCCGAAACGTAAATTGATCGGTGACGACGAACACGGATGGGACAACGAAGGTGTATTCAACTACGAAGGTGGTTGCTACGCTAAAGTTATCAACCTGGATAAAGAAAGCGAACCGGATATCTTCAACGCTATCAAACGCGATGCTTTGCTTGAAAACGTAACTGTTGACGCTAACGGTAAGATTGACTTCACTGACAAGAGCGTAACAGAAAACACTCGTGTTTCTTATCCTATCTACCACATCGAAAACATCGTTAAACCGGTGTCTAAAGGTCCTCACGCTAAACAAGTTATCTTCTTGTCAGCTGATGCCTTCGGTGTATTGCCTCCGGTATCTATCTTGAACCCGGAACAAGCTCAGTACTACTTCCTGTCTGGATTTACAGCTAAATTGGCTGGTACAGAACGTGGTATCACTGAACCGACTCCGACATTCTCTGCTTGCTTCGGTGCTGCATTCTTATCATTGCACCCAACTAAATATGCAGAAGAATTGGTTAAGAAGATGGAAATGACCGGTGCTAAAGCATACTTGGTTAACACTGGTTGGAATGGTTCAGGCAAGCGTATTTCTATCAAAGATACTCGTGGTATCATCGACGCTATCCTTGACGGTTCTATCGACAAAGCTCCTACTAAGGTTATTCCTTTCTTCGACTTTGTTGTTCCTACAGAACTTCCGGGTGTTGATCCGAAAATCCTTGACCCGCGCGACACTTACGAATGTGCTTGCAAATGGGAAGAAAAAGCAAAAGACCTTGCCGGTCGCTTCATCAAGAACTTCGCTAAGTTCACTGGAAACGAAGCTGGTAAGAAGTTGGTTGCTGCTGGTCCGAAACTCTAATTTATATATTAGATATATTGCACAGAAGGCGGTTCGAATTTCGAACCGCCTTTTTTTTATTTAAGTGGTACTTTTTTATTACCTTTGTAGAAGTATACTAATCTTGAAATAACACTACGATAATGAAGAAGATTTATTCCCTGTTAGTTTGTACCTTTGGGGCTTTTTCTCTTGTGTATGCAGGTGAAACCGATTACACTAAAGGGCTTTCCGTTTGGTTTGATACCCCTAATACATTGCAAGGGCACGCCGTATGGTACGGTGGAAGACCAGAAATGTGGAAAGGTAAAGATAAGCCGATAACAGCGGGAAATGGTGCCCGCAATCCGGATGCCGCCTGGGAGTCGCAATCGCTGCCTGTTGGTAACGGCAGTTTGGGCGCGAATATTATGGGCTCGGTTGAAGCGGAACGCATTACTTTTAATGAAAAGACATTATGGCGTGGTGGTCCCAATACGGCAAAAGGTGCGGATTATTATTGGAATGTCAATAAGCAATCGGCACATATTTTAGATGAGATACGGAAAGCGTTTGCGGAAGGCGATCAGAAGAAAGCTGAACTGCTGACGCGGCGGAACTTCAATAGTGAAGTTTCTTATGAAGCTGACGGAGAAAATCCTTTCCGTTTCGGTAGCTTCACTACCATGGGAGAGTTTTATGTGGAAACCGGATTGAATATTATCGGGATGAGCGACTATAAGCGTATCCTGTCTGTAGATTCTGCTATGGCAGTCGTGCAATTCAGGAAGGATAAAGTGGCTTATCAGCGTAATTATTTTATTTCCTATCCTGCTAATGTGATGGTGGTACGTTTCAGTGCCGATCAGCCGGAAAAGCAAAATTTGGTTTTTAGTTATGCTCCTAATCCTGTGGCTACGGGCAACATGGCTGCTGACGGCAGTAATGGCCTGGTTTATTCCGCATCCTTGGATAATAACGGGATGAAGTATGTTGTCCGTATCCAAGCTGAGGCGAAAGGCGGTGCGTTAATAAATGCAGATGGGAAATTAACAGTGAAGGGAGCGGATGAAGTCATATTCTACATTACTGCGGATACAGATTATAAGCCAAACTTTGATCCGGATTTTAAAGATCCGAAAACGTATGTCGGTGTCAATCCGGAAGAGACGACAAAACAATGGATGGATAATGCGGTTTCATTAGGATATGCGGCTTTGTTCAATCAGCATTATGATGATTACGCCGCTTTATTTAATCGGGTGAAATTGAATCTGAATCCTACGGCAAAATCTGCCAATCTGCCTACTCCCCAGCGTTTGAGGAATTATCGTAAAGGGCAGCCGGATTATTACTTGGAAGAACTCTATTATCAATTTGGACGTTATCTGTTGATTTCCAGTTCCCGTCCGGGCAATATGCCGGCCAATCTGCAGGGTATTTGGCATAATAACGTAGACGGGCCGTGGCGTGTGGACTATCATAATAATATTAATATCCAGATGAACTACTGGCCTGCTTGTTCGACTAATCTGGACGAGTGTGTGCTTCCGTTAGTCGATTTTATCCGTACGCTGGTAAAGCCGGGGGGGAAGACTGCACAATCTTATTTTGGAGCAAGGGGATGGACAGCGTCTATTTCCGGCAATATATTTGGTTTTACTACTCCGTTGGAAAGCCAGGATATGTCGTGGAACTTCAATCCGATGGCGGGGCCTTGGCTGGCTACTCATATTTGGGAATATTATGATTATACGAGAGACTTGAAATTTCTGAAAGAAACGGGTTATGACCTGATAAAGAGCAGTGCGGATTTTACGGTCGATTATTTATGGCATAAGCCGGATGGTACATATACCGCGGCGCCATCCACCTCACCAGAGCACGGCCCTATCGATCAAGGGGCTACCTTTGTCCACGCTGTGGTACGTGAGATTCTGCTGGATGCTATTGAGGCAAGCAAAGTGTTGGGTGTAGACAAAAAAGAACGTAAGCAATGGGAACACGTGCTTGCAAATCTTGTTCCTTATAAAATCGGCCGTTACGGGCAATTAATGGAGTGGTCGGTGGATATTGATGACCCGAAGGACGAACATCGTCATGTGAATCATCTGTTCGGATTGCATCCGGGGCATACGGTTTCTCCAATCACTACTCCCGAACTGGCAAAAGCTGCCAAAGTGGTATTGGTGCATCGTGGCGACGGAGCTACCGGTTGGAGCATGGGGTGGAAGTTGAATCAATGGGCGCGTTTACAGGACGGCAATCATGCTTATACCTTGTTTGGCAATTTGTTGAAGAATGGAACGCTGGATAATCTGTGGGATACGCATTCGCCTTTTCAGATTGACGGAAACTTTGGCGGAACAGCGGGAGTCACCGAAATGCTGCTTCAAAGTCATATGGGTTTTATCCAGTTGTTACCTGCTTTGCCGGATGCATGGAAGAATGGGTCTGTCAGCGGTATTTGTGCAAAAGGTAATTTTGAGGTGGATATGGTATGGGAGAATAATCAATTGAAGGAAGCTACGGTTCATTCCGGTGCGGGGGGCAATTGTGTGATAAAGTATGCGGATAAGACGTTGGTTTTTAAAACAGTAAAAGGACGTAGCTATCAGGTTAAGTGCGATGCGGCTAAAGGACTGGTTGTAGGTTCTCTTTAAATAAGAAACGGGGAGCAGATAGCCTGTTCCTCGTTTCAATATCATGATATTTGAATTGTTTAGTTCTTATTCGCACGCTTACGTTCGATTTCATCCAGAATCACTTTACGCATGCGCATCGCTTTCGGAGTAACTTCCACGTATTCGTCTTCCTTAATATACTCCAGTGCCTCTTCGAGTGAGAACTGGATAGGCGGAATCAGACGGACTTTGTCATCTGAGCCGGAAGCACGCATATTGGTCAGTTTCTTCGATTTGGTAACGTTGATTACCAGGTCGTTGTCGTGAGAGTGCTCGCCTACTACCTGTCCTGCATACACTTCGTCCTGCGGGAAGATGAAGAACTTGCCGCGGTCCTGAAGTTTGTCGATAGCATAGGCGAAAGCAGTTCCGCTCTCCATAGCAATCATAGAACCATTTGTGCGGCGTTCGATTTCTCCCTTGTGCGGCTGGTATTCTTTGAAGCGGTGTGCCATGATAGCTTCACCGGCCGAGGCAGTCAGTACATTCGTTCGCAATCCGATGATACCGCGTGAAGGCATATTGAATTCGAGGTTAATACGTTCGCCTGTATTCTCCATCTTCACCATTTCACCCTTGCGGCGGGTGACCATATCAATAATCTTGCTTGAATATTCTTCCGGCACGTTGATTGTCAATTCTTCAATCGGCTCGCATTTTACGCCATCGATTTCTTTGAAGATAACCTGCGGCTGACCTACCTGCAATTCATATCCCTCACGGCGCATTGTTTCAATCAATACAGAAAGATGGAGTACGCCACGGCCTGAAACAATCCACTTACCGTCTTCTTCACTCTTTCTTACGCGGAGAGCAAGGTTCTTGTCGAGCTCTTTCGTCAGGCGGTCGTGGATATGGCGTGAAGTCACGAACTTGCCATCTTTACCGAAGAAAGGAGAGTCGTTGATAGCAAACAGCATGCTCATGGTCGGCTCGTCGATTGCGATTGGCGGCAATGCTTCCGGATTTTCAAAGTCGCATACAGTATCTCCGATTTCAAACCCGTCGATACCTACCAATGCACAAATATCACCGGAAGAAACTTCCGTTGTCTTTGCGCGGCCTAAACCTTCGAAAACATGAAGTTCCTTGATTTTACTTTTGGATATATCGCCGTTACGTTTTACAAGTGTTACGTTCATGCCTTCCTTTAAAGTACCGCGATGTACACGGCCTACGGCAATACGACCCGTATAGGAAGAATAGTCCAGGGAAGTAATCAGCATCTGCGGAGTTCCTTCCAGTTGTTGCGGAGCGGGAATGTTTTCGATGATACAATCCAGCAGCGGAGTAATGGTGTCGGTCGGATGTTGCCAGTCTGTACTCATCCAGTTATTTTTGGCAGAACCATAAATAACAGGGAAGTCCAACTGGTCTTCTGTTGCGTTGAGACTGAACATCAGGTCGAAAACCATTTCGTATACTTCGTCCGGGCGGCAGTTGGGCTTATCTACCTTGTTAACTACCACAATGGGCTTCAGACCGATTTCCAATGCTTTCTGCAGGACGAAACGGGTTTGAGGCATCGGACCTTCGAAGGCGTCTACCAACAGAATACAACCGTCGGCCATGTTCAACACACGTTCTACTTCACCACCGAAGTCGCTGTGTCCCGGAGTATCAATAATATTAATTTTAGTACCGTTGTAGTTGATGGAAACGTTTTTGGAAAGAATCGTTATACCACGTTCGCGTTCCAAATCGTTATTATCCAGGATAAGTTCACCACTATTTTGGTTGTTGCGGAATAAATTTCCCGCCAATAGCATCTTGTCAACCAGCGTTGTTTTCCCATGGTCGACATGGGCAATGATTGCAATGTTTCTAATATTTTGCATATAATACCTATTATTTGGCTGCAAAGGTACGAAATAAGGATTAGAAATATATGCAATGACAGCAATTTTTTCTTGTAAATCGTTGTGGGATATAAAGATAATCCCTATCTTTGCACGCTCAAAAGAATTATTTACTATATTAAAATTCTAAGAATTATGTATTTAGATGCTGCTAAAAAGCAAGAAATCTTCGGAAAGCACGGGAAGTCTAACACTGATACTGGCTCAGCTGAAGCGCAGATAGCTTTGTTTTCCTACCGTATTTCTCACCTGACTGAGCACATGAAGCTCAACAGAAAAGATTATAGTACAGAGAGAGCTTTAACAATGTTGGTAGGTAAGCGTCGTCGTTTGCTCGATTACCTGAAAGCGAAAGATATCGAAAGATATCGTGCTATCGTTAAAGAACTCGGTTTGCGTAAGTAATCTACTTGCTGCGAAAAGTTTAGAAAGCCGTTTCCCGTTATGGGTAACGGCTTTTTTTAGTTCCTTCTTTTTCTGTCGGATAGTCATATTTTCTTTGATTATAATTGTGTCCATCTAAAGATTTTGCTATTTTTGCAACCTAATTATTATAATTTATCACCTTTGACAACTAAAATACTTACAATATGGATACCAGTAAAATTGTCGGCGAAAAAATTAAAGCTCTCCGTGAGGATAAATCAATTACCATAGAAGAATTGGCACAGCGCTCCGGCCTGGCTATTGAACAGGTTGAGCGTATCGAGAATAATATCGATATCCCTTCTCTTGCACCGCTCATTAAGATTGCCCGTGTGTTAGGGGTACGTTTGGGTACGTTCCTTGACGACCAGGATGAAGTGGGGCCGGTGGTATGCCGTAAGAAAGAGGCCAAAGATGCGATCAGCTTCTCCAATAACGCGATTCATTCCCGCAAACATATGGAGTATCATTCTCTCTCCAAATCGAAAGCGGACCGTCACATGGAGCCGTTTATCATTGATGTGATGCCGACGGAAGATACCGACTTCGTACTTTCTTCTCATGAAGGTGAAGAATTTATTATGGTCATGGAAGGTACCATGGAAATCAGTTATGGCAAGAATACCTACCTGCTTGAAGAAGGCGACAGTATTTATTATGATTCCATCGTTCCTCACCACGTGCACGCTTATGAAGGACAGGCTGCTAAAATCCTGGCAGTGATTTATACACCGATTTAAATAAAGTATTAAGTATAGAAAGAAACTCCATGCAATTATTTGACCGTACTTTGGGACAGTGGCTGGAACACTGGGCTGAAGAGACTCCTGATAAAGAATATATCGTATATTCCGACCGTAATCTCCGTTTTACCTGGAGCCAGTTCAACCGCCGTGTGGATGATATGGCAAAAGGGCTTATCGCCATTGGTGTGGAACGGGGTACGCATGTCGGCATTTGGGCGGCCAATGTGCCCGACTGGCTGACATTACTGTATGCCTGTGCCAAGATTGGTGCGGTGTATGTTACTGTAAATACGAACTATAAGCAAGCCGAACTGGAATATCTTTGCCAGGACTCGGATATGCATACCCTCTGCATCGTGAATGGTGAGAAGGATAGTGACTTCGTACAGATGACCTACACCATGCTTCCCGAACTGAAAACCTGCGAACGCGGCCATTTGAAGAGCGAACGTTTCCCATATATGAAGAATGTAGTGTATGTGGGGCAGGAAAAACATCGTGGAATGTATAACACGGCTGAGATTCTGCTGCTGGGAGATAACGTGGAAGATGACTGTTTGAATGAACTCAAAAGTAAGGTCGACCGCCATGATGTGGTAAATATGCAGTATACATCAGGAACTACCGGTTTTCCGAAGGGTGATGCTGACACATTATAATATTGCCAATAATGGTTTCCTGACTGGTGAGCACATGAAGTTTACGTCCGATGACAAACTCTGCTGCTGTGTGCCGTTGTTCCATTGTTTTGGAGTCGTGTTGGCTACTATGAACTGTCTGACTCATGGCTGTACGCAAGTGATGGTAGAGCGTTTTGACCCGTTGGTTGTACTGGCTTCTATTCATAAAGAGCGTTGTACGGCTTTATATGGAGTGCCGACCATGTTTATTGCCGAATTGCATCACCCGATGTTCGACCTCTTTGATATGTCTTGTCTCCGTACGGGTATTATGGCAGGTTCTCTCTGTCCGGTTGAGCTGATGAAACAAGTGGAAGAGAAGATGTATATGAAGGTGACCAGTGTCTACGGATTGACGGAAGCTGCTCCCGGTATGACGGCTACCCGTATTGACGACCCGTTTGAAGTACGTTGTAATACGGTAGGCCGTGATTTCGAATTCACGGAAGTGAAAGTGCTCGATCCGGAGACTGGCGAGGAATGCCCGGTCGGTGTGCAGGGTGAGATGTGCAATCGCGGTTATAACACGATGAAAGGATATTATAAGAATCCTGAAGCGACAGCCGAGGTTCTCGATGCCAACAACTTCCTACATTCCGGTGACTTGGGTATAAAGGATGAAGACGGGAATTATCGGATTACCGGACGTATCAAAGATATGATTATTCGTGGCGGCGAGAATATTTATCCGCGTGAAATCGAGGAATTCCTTTATAAACTTGAAGGAGTGAAAGATGTCCAGGTGGCAGGAATTCCCTCCAAAAAATACGGTGAGGCTGTCGGGGCATTCATCATTCTGCATGAAGGTGTGACGATGCAGGCAGAGGATGTGCGTGATTTCTGTAGAAATAAGATATCCCGTTATAAAATACCGAAATATATCTTTTTTGTGGACGAATTTCCGATGACGGGCAGTGGCAAGATTCAGAAGTTCAGATTGAAAGACTTGGGATTGCAACTTTGCAAGGAACAGGGAATAGAGATTATCTAAGAACGCCCGATTGATTTAGGACACACAAAGTTTTATTCGATTATAAAAACAGAGAACGGTGAACAAACTGCATGATTACTTGCAGGGTGTTCACCGTTTACTTATTAGTTTGCGATTATCTTATCCGGTCTCTTTTTTGTTCCGGCCTTCATTGAATCTATTAAATAAAATCATCGCCCAGTTGCATTTGGGCATCATTCACATATTTACGGATAGCATGTTCTTCATCTTTGCGGCAAATCAGCAGGACGTTGTCCGATTCTGCTATCAGATATCCTTCCAATCCGTCAATTACGGCCAGTTTCCCTTTTGGAAGCACTACCATATTATCTTTACTGTTATAGATCTGTGAATGGCACTTCAGCGTAACATTGCCTTCCATGTCTTTTTCCGATAAATCATAAAGCGATCCCCAAGTTCCAAGATCAGACCAACCGAAATCTCCTAAGGATACATATACATTATCCGCTTTTTCCATAATGCCTATATCAATGGATACATTGGGACATGCGGGAAAATTCTCTTCAATGAATGCCTTTTCCGCATCAGTAGCATAAATATCCTTTCCGGGTGCCAGTTTGGAAGCCAGTTCGGGCAATAACTCCTCACTTGCCTTGATGATAGAATTAACATTCCACATAAACAACCCGGAATTCCAATAGAACTCCCCGCTTTCCACAAAAACTTTGGCTAATTCCAGTTCCGGTTTTTCGGTGAACGTCTTTACTTTATAGAAATTGTCACCGGCAGGTTCATCGATTTGTATATATCCGTATCCGGTTTCCGGACGGTTGGGTTTGATTCCTAAAGTGAGTAGTTTTTCCGAGCGTGAAACAAAATCCAGACCTTTTTCAATAGCGGCAAGAAATTCGTCCTCTTTTAAAATCAGGTGATCCGAGGGGGCAACTACGATATTGGCGTTTGGGTTTAGTGCTTTGATGTGGTAGGAAGCCCATGCGATGCATGGAGCGGTATTTCTTCTAGCGGGTTCCAGTAGAATCTGTTCTTCGTTCACTTCGGGCAATTGCTCCTTCACTAAGTCCGCATACATTGTGTTGGTAACGATAAGAATATTTTCTGTTGGAATAACCTTTTGGAAGCGGTCAAAAGTCTGTTGCAAGAGTGAGCGACCGGTTCCGAAGAAATCTAAAAATTGTTTGGGCAATGTTTTGCGGCTAAACGGCCAAAAGCGGCTTCCAATGCCGCCACCCATGATCACGCAATAATTATCCTTATTTGTCATGACAGTGACTCTATTTTAAAGTTTCTGCTAATGTACGGTTTATTCTCTGAATAGAGAAGTGTTTAAGACATGTTTTATTATTTTTTTCTCCTTTTTTTTGCCAAACTATTGTAGATTCAAAATAATGTCGTATCTTTGCACCGCAATTGAGAAATCAAGCATGCGCCCAGATGGCGGAATCGGTAGACGCGCTGGTCTCAAACACCAGTGGATTCACTTCCATCCCGGTTCGACCCCGGGTCTGGGTACTGAAGCGGAGAAAGTTGAAAAACTCTCTCCGCTTTTCTTTTCTACTCCTCGTAACTCGTTGGTTTGCTGATAGAATTCCTCCACTTTTGAATAGGACATATAACAAATCTTGGCGCATGGTAATAAACCTGTGTTTATGCGTATAGATTGCAAAGGCGGAAGATAAAGAATTTAGTATCGTTGACACCGTGTAGTTTGGCTCTGAATGCCTTTATTTTAGAGTTGATGGACTCGGCGGATGCGTTTGTAGATCGGTTATCAAAGAAGTTTATTATTTCATCGGGTGTTCGTAAAAGGTAGCAGCGATGGTGTTGAAAGACTTAAAACCTGATTCAGCCACCTTATTATACCAACGAGCAAGATTGAGCCGGGCGGTATCGGGAGTGGATTTCTTGCTAGAAAATATTGCTCTGAGATGCTGAGATAACCAGTATGCCTCTTTAAGATCAGGATAGAGCGAGAACATCAGATCAATGCGCTGCCGTTGGGATTCAGTCCATTTATCAGGGGATTTGAACAATGCATAACGTCCACGGGCAAGTAGCTCCTTGAGAGTGTCGCCATTTGGAAGCCGTTCAGGCACATACTTCTCGCCTGATAATTTTGCTTGTTCACGCGCTTCGGTATCAGCATTTACGGCGTCCCAGCGATGCTTGATGCGTATCTCCTGCACGGCTTCCAGCGCCAGCTTCTGAACATGAAAGCGGTCAATAACGCGCTTTGCCCTAGGAAAGCATAGCGGCATATACGGTGCATGCTGTCGGCCAGATCAAGAGTTATCTCAATCACCTTGTTGCGCAGACGACTGTTAATCTGTCTTAATGCGTGCAGTACCGTATCAGAGTCAGTTCCAAGTACTATGGCCACTATGGAATGTTTTCGCCCGTGAGCTGCTTTGTTGGTAACAATCGTATATAGTTCGCCATTACTCAATGATGTCTCATCAATACTCAGGTGTTCTCCGATGTTTTCAGGGAAGACACGCCATTGCTCGGCATGTAGTCCCTCTGCGGTGTCTTTCCATTGCCAGTAACCGCTCAGATGGCGTTTGTACTGACGCTCGAACAGGTCTCCGTCAATATCGAAGAACCACTCAAGAGAGCGGCCCGTAATCGGGTATCTGTCCAAGCATACCTTTTAAAAAAGCCGCGAACTCTTTCGAGAAGCGGGTGCCTTCAGCTACTATGTCCCAGCGTTTTGAAACGCTCTTACCTGTCTCAATCTCAACCCAACGGCGACGCTTGACGTGAAAGGTCATCTTCCGGCCTCTGACCGGGTAGTCCCGCACTGTGCTTTCCTCGTAGAACCCGTTGGGACGTAGCTGTCCGGCCTCATAGCCGTCAACTCCATTGTCACGTTCTTCCAGTGTCACATCAAGTGTTTCTTTGGTTTTTTCAACCTTGACCACTTCAAAGTATTCAACCATTTCCTCGGGCAGCAGGCACTCGGCCAGTTCTATATACGGATTCTTTTCCATTGCAGTTCTTTTTACTTCTGCAAAGGTAAAAATTTCATCTCACATACACAGGTTTATTACCATGCGCCCAAATCTTTGTATCGTAAACGGCTTCAATTGTTACTAATGACGGTTGATTGGGTTCTATAAGTGTGCATAAACTTCCTGCAAATTCTCCGGAGAAAGTATATCCTACTATGTGTATATTTCCTTTTTCATCCACACGAGTATATCTCAATAAGCCGTGTTCAATATAAGCTCCCTGATGATTCACTTTGCCTTGAATAGTGAATCGTTCGCCCTTTTTGAGTTCGATATAAGTACCATGTTCCAAAATGAACTGCTTTAGCTGTTCTAATTTCGAATGGTTGGCGTATTGTGAGTTAAAATCTTCCATACTATAAACTAATTACAATTGAAATATAGAATAACTTCGTGAGTTGTTCTCTTAAAAAGGAAAAATAGATTCCTAACTTTATCAAAACATCTTCCTCCCTTTTTATAAATCCATTTTATTGTGAGTTTAGTTTATGCTTTTGTATATATATCCAAAACGAACTAAACTTATTTCTATTGACTGAAAGTATATGCTGGCGAAAGAAGAAACAATCTTTTTTCTTTTCGCCAATTTTAAAGTTTGTAACTCTCATAGTTTGAGGAAGAAATGAACTCTTTTATTTCTTCTTCTGTTGGAAGCTCTATCCTATACTTCTGTACAAAGATATTTGGGTCTAACCCGGCAGTGGCATACTTTACCAATGTATCTCCTTTTTCGGTACACAGCAAAATACCGATAGGTGGGTTATCATCCGGCTGCATCACTTCTGCTTTAAAATAGTTCAGATACATATTTAGTTGCGAAGCATACTCATGGCGGAACTTGTCTATCTTCAACTCCACAATAACATGACATTTCAAAATGCGGTGATAGAACACAAGGTCGGCAAAGAAATAATCCTCATCAATCAAGATGCGTTTTTGTCGGGCTTCAAAGCAGAAGCCATGTCCCATTTCCAATAGGAAGCGTTGCAAGTTGTCAAGAATGGATTGTTCCAAATCGTTTTCCGTCACTAATGCACGTTCATTCAACCCTAAGAACTCCAAAGTAACAGGGGTATTGATAACATCTTTAGGTTGTAATAAGGTTGCTTGTTGCTGGACTAAAGCGGAGAGGGCTTCTTTGTTTTTGGATAGTCCGCTACGTTCGTAATATAAAGATGCGATTTGTCGCTCCAACTCCTTTACAGACCAGCAGCTACGAATAGTTTCCATTTCATAGAAAGCACGTTTTACCGGGTTCTCAATTCCCGATATAGTGTTTAAATGGGTGGAAGATAATCTGTTGAATAATCTATCAGCCGGAATCATCCATGTTTCAGTTTGTGGGTATTCTGTTGATAGTTTCCAAACGCCATTTTCAGATTCGGCGGTCACTAACCGCCGAATTGGTTCAGTAAATTCGGCGGTCAATGACTGCCGAATTTGAATTTGTGATGCAATGTATTGTGTAACAGGTTCTTTTAATTGTGGATAAACAAGGTACAACCGCCTAAATTCACGGAATCTACGTTCATTCAGACCTTTTGTTTTCAGTCGTTGTTCCAGCTTCTTTAACAGTTGTTCACCGTAGGCGGCACGGTCTTCTCCGTTCTGCTCAAATTCCACAATATAGCAACCCATAAGCCAGTTACGGGAAGTAAGGGCAAGGTTTACAGCGTGTGCAGCTTGTGCCTGCAACGTGTTCTGTATCGTGCTGATATGTTTTACTAATGCTTCAAAGTTCATAGTTACAAAGATAAGTCTTTTATGATTAAAACTTTAGTTCGGGCAAGCTGTTTATTGCTTTCTCTTTCAATTTATCCACCGCACGGGTGTACTTTTCCGTATGCTTTAATCCGCTATGACCTAAAAGGCTGGCTACGGTTTTGACATTTGCCCCATTATTCAGAATGTTCACGGCAAGCGAATGTCGGGTGCAATGCCAGCTTATATGTTTGTCTATTCCGGCTCTCTTTACCCAACGCTTTACTGACTTACAACAGCTTTCGTAAGTAGGCAAATCGAATATTAAACAGTTCTTTATCTGCCGTGGCTTCACCAATGATAGACAATAGACCGTCATTCAGAGGAATAACCACACCACTACTGGCAGAATGTCCCTTTGTCTTGCTTTGTTCAAACTTCAATAACCGATTAGCGTAATCCACATTCTTATAGGTAAGGTCTTTTACATCACAGAATCGCAGACCGCAGTATAAGCAGAAGATAAAAGCACGTCTGACATTCGGGTTCTCGTTGTCATAATGGCAAGCCGCCAACTTTTGGATTTCTTCGGGAGAGAGAACATCTTTCCGAAGCATTTCTTTAAACTCCTGTTCACGCTCTGCGCGTATCTTTGTGGCAAGCTCCAATGTTTCTTTGTTCTGTTGGCGTTCTGCTGGGGTGCGGGGCTTATCTATCAGATACAGACTAAGGTTTTCTTTTCTACCTCTCGTAACTCATTGGTATTGGGAAGGCGAAGATTGGTGGGGAAATCGCACAATCTACAACTTGAACCTTCAAAAAGGATGGAATATGGTCGTCGAAAAAACAGAATAACGAAATAATTCCGTAACCAATTTGATGCCTTCGGGCATGAAATGGAAGCAGGGCAGGTGGATAGGAGGGAGATAAAACATACTTATTTATGTTTTAGATTTATTCTTCGTTAGATAAATAATGTGAAAACAGTGCTCTTTTCTTTGAACCGGAATTAACTTTCAGTCATTTGTGAGGTCTAACATACATTATTCATTTAATAATATGTTAGAATTATGAGAAAGCAAATTTTAAGTTTGGTTGTTGTGTTCTTGATTGGCTCAACTGTATGTATGGCTCAGAACCGTCAAAAAGGGAAAGTTGATAGAGAGAAGCGTATGGAGCAAATGATCACTGACTTAGGACTGAATGAAAAGCAGGCTAAGGATTTTAAAGCTGCAATGGAAGAAATGAGACCTGCAAAGAGTAACTCAGGTGAAAGGCCTTCACGCGAAGAGATGCAAAAAAAGAGAACAGAGGGGGAAGCTAAAATAAAAAGCATCCTGACTGATGAGCAATATAAGAAGTATCAGGATATGCGTAAAAAGGAAAATGCAGATAGAAAGAAGAGAACCAAATAAAGTATCATAAATGCAACTATAATATAATTGCTGTTTATCAATTTCACCTGATTCTCGAAATACCGATGAATAAGGTGATAGCGGGTGAAAGCAAGGGGTGAATTTAGGTGAAACCAGACATTATCGGTTTCACCTTGTTTTTTTCAAAATATCCCTTGAGCTAAAACCAATATCATTATAGCTAATCCGGATATGATTATAGCTAATGAAAATATGCTTATAACAAATCTGCTGTCAGATATTAACATCTTAGTTGTCAGGTATTAACACCTTGGAACTCATCTGTTAATACTTGAATTGGTATATCTATATATTCAACAGATTACATCTATATACTCACCGTATTGTATCTATATATTCAGCACGGTGGATCTATATGTCCAGCAAATAAATAAATTCAACAGGTGAAATCGAAAATGGAAGGCTTCACCTTGTTTTTCCCTATGCTTTCACCCGCTATCTCCTTATTCATCGATGTTTTAGATGTAAGGTGAAACTGGTGGAACTTATGAATCAAAAGTTTATGTTATACTTATGAGAATCAGTAGTTGAAAACAAATCTGACACGTGGGTTAAAGAGTGCGTAGTGTGGGCTGAGCATCATTAGCACGTAGGCTGAGTAAAACAGAGCCTGCATTTTAGTAAAATAGAGCCTGTGTTTTAATGAAACGGAGCCTGTGTTTCCGGAAAATAGAGGCTCTATTGTAAGTAAAAACAAGCTCTGAAAAAAGAGGCAGCACTCATATCCATTTTTGCTTTCAGGTGTGCTTTCAGCCAAAAGTGTCGATGAAAAGGGGGCTTTTTTAAGGTGGCTGAAAGCTGAAGCCCCTTTTTATTAGTGTGTATATTGGAAGTAGTAAGAATAAGGGGAACAGCCGGATAAACCCACTTGCTGTTTCCCTTCGGGTTTTGCTAGCCTCTGAAATAAAATTAATTCTTTTGGTGTGTGCAATCTTGATGGTTGCATGCACTACAAAAACAAAAAACGGATTAACGGATTCCGGTTTGAAACGAAGTGACTTCCTGGCAGATGTGGACGGAGGAAGAACAAACCTATTTGTATTGAAAAACAAGAATAATATGAGAGTATGTGTTACCAACTTTGGAGGACGGATTGTATCCGTTATGGTTCTGGACAAGGATGGTGTGATGCGTGATATCAGTACCGTGTGTATTCAAGGGAGTACAAAAGAACGCCCAAGAACTCGCACTGACCTATTTGTCAAAGAATGGCGAAGAGTATTTCCCTGGCGACTTGAATTGTACCGTAACTATGACGCTGACAGATGATAATGCCATAGACATCAATCAATCAGGTATGTGCCTCTTTGGAATCTCCGGTCACAGGTATTGTGCTGGATGTCTACACGAATGACCCCGGAATTCAGGTTTATTGCGGCAATTTCCTGGACGGATCTTTAAAAGGCAAGAAAGGTATTGTTTATAACTTCCGTTCGGCTGTTTGTCTGGAAACGCAAAAGTATCCGGATACACCGAACAAACCCGAATGGCCTTCGGCAGTGTTAAGACCCGGAGAGAAGTATGATAGTCATTGTATCTATAAATTTTCGGTGCGTAAGTAGTCGTTTTTATTCATAAATTTTATCCAAAAGAAGGAAAAAGAATAAAATAAACAAGAACTAATGTGACAAGTTATCCATAAAAATACTATATTTATTGCAGCTAGAGAGCACTTTAAGTAATGCTTAAGAGGAAAGATGAAAAGTAGTATATATACTATATATTTTCTATTATTAATTACTTAAACACATTTTTTATGGAAGCCAAAAAGTCAAAAAAGGCTGCAATAGAGAACCAACGTGGTTCTTGGTTGCTGATGGGTGTGATTGTTGCGCTTGCTTTCATGTTTGTTTCGTTCGAATGGACACAGCATGATGTGAGATTAGCAGCAAATTCGTTAGCTAACGACCCCATCTTTGTAGAGGAGCTTGTTCCAATTACGTTCCCTGATGAGAAACTGGAACCGCCTCCACCTCCGGAAGTTAAACCGTCAGAATTGATCGAAATAGTAACTAACGAACAAGAGGTAACGGATGCAGTTACAACAGTTTCTGAAGATCAGGGGCAACCTTACGAAGTCATTTGGGTTCCGCCTGTCGTGGAAACAGAAGTGGTGGATGAGATTGAAATACATGAACATGTAGAAACCATGCCGGAGTTTCCTGGAGGTATGACCGCATTGATGAAGTATTTGGGTAGTAATATCAAGTATCCGACGATTTCACAGGAAATGGGTTCAGCAGGACGGGTAATTGTCCAGTTTGTTGTAAACAAAGACGGTTCAATTGCTAATCCGACAGTGGTACGAGGGATAGATGCCTATTTGGACAAAGAAGCTATCCGTGTGATAAGCTCTATGCCGAAATGGACTCCCGGAGTACAGAATGGCAAGAAAGTACGAGTGAAATATACTGTACCTGTGGTATTCAGACTACAGTAGTAACTTGGAATAGATGAGTAATGAGGGTTGGCTCTGTAAGGAGCCAACCCTTTTCTAATGAAATCCATTTTCTTTAATTACCGGATATTATAACATTTCTTTCTCGGTTTGCTTCTGTGAAATAAAAAAACATATCTTTGCGTTACGAATAAAAAACGAATGATGGTTTTATGAATTTTCTACTCTGTATAAAAAGACCTTTTATCTGGCTTTCCCGTTTCCGTTATCGTTGCGGATATGGCGTACATTCACCTTTTGCTTTCAGTCTGATAACAGATGTGATATATGAAAAAATGCCTTACTATGCTTACGATTCTTTGAAAAAGGAACAGAAAAAGCTGGTAAGAGAGCGTGGGTACAGTAAAGGTACACAAAAGGTAAATCGTTTTTTGTTCCGGCTGGTGAATAAGGTGCAACCTGCCACTATTGTCGAAGTTGGTTGTCCTTCGGTGGCCTCACTTTACCTTCAATCGGCTAAACCTTCTGCTGAGTATCTTTTGCTTCCGACTTGTCAGAATTGTTTTTGGATGCAGATGTTCCGCTCGATTTCCTCTATTTGAATGATTATCGGAATCCGGAATTATTGGAAGAGGTATTTAATATCTGTGCGCGGCGGACTATTTTGAAAAGTGTATTTGTCGTACATGGCATCTGCTATTCGAAAGAGATGAAAGCGCTTTGGCGGCGACTGCAGGAGGATGAGCGCGTAGGGATTACTTTTGACTTATACGACCTCGGCCTGCTCTTTTTTGATAAAACAAAAATAAAACAGCATTATATCGTCAACTTCTGAGAACCTTTGTACGTTTATCTTATATAGATGACTAAAAAAAGAACATTATGAAAAAGAGCCTTGTATATACAAAAACCGGTGATAAAGGGACTACCAGCCTGGTTGGCGGTAGCCGTGTACCGAAAACACATATCCGTTTGGAAGCCTACGGGACAGTGGACGAATTGAACTCTCATTTGGGGTGGCTACATACTTATCTGTTGGATGAAGCAGACCGTGGTTTTATCTTGGGTATTCAGCATAAATTGTTTGCTATCGGTTCTCATCTTGCCACCGATCAGGAGAAAACGCAATTGAAACCTGCCAGTATCATTACTTCAGAAGATGTGGAAAGCATTGAACATGAGATTGATAAACTGGATGAGCAACTGCCGGAACTTTGTGCATTTATTATTCCGGGCGGAAGTCGGGGAGCATCTGTTTGTCATATTTGCCGTACTGTTTGTCGGAGAGCGGAAAGACGTATTCTGACTCTATCCGAAACTTGTACAATTTCCCCAAAAGTGTTAGCTTTTGTCAACAGATTATCAGATTATTTGTTTGTTTTATCCCGAAAGATTAATTTTGATGAACAAAACAACGAAATATTTTGGGATAATAGTTGGAAATGATAGATTTTATTATACTTTTGCCGAAAATTAGAAAGCAAGACAAATTTAGTATTCACTTTAAATACTCAAAATTATGTATTGGACATTGGAACTAGCATCAAAACTTGAAGATGCTCCCTGGCCGGCAACCAAGGATGAATTGATTGATTATGCCATGCGTTCGGGTGCTCCTCTTGAAGTTATTGAGAATCTCCAGGAGATGGAAGATGAGGGCGAAATCTATGAAAGTATCGAAGATATTTGGCCGGATTATCCTAGTAAGGAAGATTTTTTCTTTAATGAGGAAGAGTATTAATTCTTATTGAGAACGAACATATAAAAATACCCGGTAGCTGTACAAGAGCTACCGGGTATTTTTATGTCTTACTGTCTGTTTTCTAGAACACAGGCATCTGCCAGATGAAACCTACTGAAATGCGGTTGGTACTGTAATTCTCCTGTCCCAATATTTTGGCGCGGGAAGTGAAATCGTACGAACGTCCTACATAGGTGACGAAGAAGTGCAGGTTGGTTTCCATCGGATAGAACTCGACCCCTGCCAGGTAACCCCAGGAAGTGCGGTAATTTCCTTTTTCTACTCCTTCGGACGCCTTGGTGACGGAAGCCGTCTCATACATACCTTTCACAAAGGCGTTCCATTTCGGCAAAAAACGATAGTTGCATTTGGCTACTACAGAAAGATAACCTGCGTCAAAAGCATTATGTCCGCCCGGGCGACCTACGATATTGGTAATGATACCTTTACGGTCGATATCTTCTTTCGAATACATGAAATCCACAAAAGCATTCCATTTTCCCAGGTTCAGTTCGTTTCCCAAAGCATAATAATACATATTATGGTTCTTGGCTTCGTTCATGACGGAAGCTGACCAGCGGGTCTTGAATACATTATTAAAATTACCGTTCCAGTTCAGTGTATAAACCAAAGGCATTTTGCCGGACTTCAAATCGGGGACATTTCCTTCTGCATCTTCCGTGATTCCGTAGGTGCTGTCGAAAGAACCGTTGCGGCTGTTCAGTACTTGCAGGTTAAGTTGCTGGTCGGGCGTGACATTATAGCCGACATTCAATCCGGTCATGAAGTTACTCATGTACTCAATCATGTCACAGTATTGGTAGACATCAATCGGGTTCAGGTCGAACTCGAAACCACCATATGCCGTACATTGCTTTCCGGCGAAAAGATTGAACTGGTCGTTCAGCTTGATGCCGATGCCGGCGTAGTCGATGGAAGTCGGGAGATTGTCAATCATACCGTTCGCGTCGTTCGAACGGTTGAGGCGCTGGCGGTAACGGTAAGAGAGCCAGTTGTTGATATTCCCTTTCGCTTCGATGCGGAGCTGGTGCATATTGAAATCACCTTCCTGGAATCCATCTTGGAAGTGAGCATCGAAGCTACCTTGCATATTCAGATAAAGATTGAACTTATCCGTCTTCTTTTTTACGTCCGTCAGTTCTTCAAATAAGGGAGTGTTGGGTGAGAATTTATCTTTTTTCTTTGTTTCTTGAGCATATACTCCCTGCATGCTGCCCGCCAAGAGCAGCATAAGTATTAATTTTTTCATAAGTCGGTCCGGTTTTTAGTATTCGTTAAAGTACTGCTGAATTTGGCGCCAGTCGGTGGTTTTGGTTAATGCGAGCATTAATAATACACGGGATTTTTGTGGATTCAGTTCCTGTGAAGCGACGAATTGATACTTGGCATCGTCTACTTCTGCATCGAGGGTGGTAGGCCCGGTCGGTACACGGGAAGAGCGGACAACGAGGATTCCCTTTCTTCGGGCGTCTATTAATGACGGGAAGATGTTCTTGTGGATATTTCCGTTGCCGACTCCTGCATGGATGATTCCTTTGTATCCGTTGTTGAGCAGGGGAGTCATCATATCCGCTTCGATGTTGGAGTAGCTATATACGATACCGACTTTAGGCAGTGAAGTAAGATGCGTCACATCGAATACAGACTGAGTAGTATGTTTTTTGAGCGTCACTTGATTGTAGAATACTTTTCCGTTCAGTACATACCCCAGTGCACCGGAGTTAGGAGCCTGGAAAGTCTCAACGTCGACGGTATTCATCTTTACCGTGCTTTCTGCTCCCAGGATAAGCCCGTTCATGGCTACCAATACGCCTTTGTCTTTGGATTCTTTGGCAGCGGCAGTAACGACGGCATTATAAAGATTCAACGGACCGTCAGCACTTAACGCAGTGGAAGGACGCATAGCGCCTACCAATACTACTGGTTTGTCGCTTTTAACGGTCAGGTTCAGAAAATAAGCGGTTTCTTCCATCGTATCCGTTCCGTGAGTGATGACGATGCCGTCAATATCCGGACGTTTCAACAGCTCATTGATTTTCTTGGCAAGTGTCAGCCATACTTCATCGTTCATGTCCTGCGAACCGATTCTTACAATCTGTTCGCCTGTCACGTTGGCGATGTCTTTAATCTCGGGAACAGCATCGAGCAATGCGCCGATGGCAACCTGTCCTGCCGTGTAACTGGTTCCGGTGGCGGAACTTCCGTACCGGCAATAGTTCCACCGGTGGCAAGAATGTGAATATTCGGTTTTGCGGCAAAAGCCATCGTTACGGTAAGTAGCAGGGCGGTTACTACCAGACCAAATCTTTTGAATTGTTTCATAACTGAATGAAGTTTAGGTTAATAATATATATTAGAATATTTGTATAAAAAGCAGTCCCAACGCAATTGCGACGGCTGTCGACACCAGTCCCGGCATCATGAACGAATGATTCAACACATATCTGCCAATTTTTGTTGTCCCTGTCCGGTCGAAATTGATGGCGGCCACCACGGTGGGATAGTTCGGGATAAAGAAATATCCGTTAACGGCGGGGAACAGGGCAATAAGCATATACGGAGAGATGCCCAGTGCGATACCTAGTGGTACGAGTGCCCTCACGGTGGCTGCCTGGCTGTATAGTAAGATAGACATCACGAACAGCGCAATCCCGAAAAGCCACGGCATCTCGCGGACAATGCCTTCAATAGAGAAAGTTAGTTGTGCCATATTCCCTTGAAGAAACGTATCACCCATCCAGGCAATACCGAAGATAGCGATAACCGCTTGCATCCCGGCAGGGAATACGGAACCTTGCGTTGCCTTGATTCCATCTGTCTTTGTCACTAACAAGATGATGGCTGCGGCTGATAACATGACAATTTCGATGATGGATGACATTCCTAATGTAACAATCTCACCGTCAATAAGGAAAGACGGGCGCATACCTTCAAAAGAGCCGAAGAGTACGATAAACGCAGTCGCCAATATAAAAATGATGACGGAAATCATCGCTGAACGTTTGTTCTTGACATCTTTAATCTCTACTTTCTTGTCGTTGAAAAGACCTTCTTTCAACCGTTTCTGATATTCGGGGTCGTCTACAAGGTCTTTTCCCACTTTCATGGAGAATAAAGCGCCTACCAAAACACCGACAATCGTAGCGGGAATTGTAATTTTAAGAATGTCGAAGAGGGTAATGTCAAATCCCGCCAGCAGTCCGAGCAAAGCAACGGTGGCGGCGGAGATAGGACTTGCCGTGATGGCTTGTTGAGAAGCGATGACCGCAATGCCGAGCGGACGTTCCGGGCGGATTTTGGTTTCAGTGGCAACTTCCGCTATCACGGGCAATACGGAGTAGGCCACATGTCCGGTTCCTGCCACGAAAGTAAACAGATAAGTCACCAGCGGACTTAACAGAGTGACGTGTGACGGATTTTTTCGTAGCAAATGTTCTGCCAGCTTTACCATGTAGTCGAGCCCCCCGGCGGCTTGCATACAAGCGGCTGCCGAAATGACGGCGGCAATCATCAGCATGACATCGATAGGCGGAGCGGTGGGTTGTAAACCAAAAACGAACGTGAGTATCGCCAATCCGACGCCTCCCATAACGCCAAGACCAATACCGCCCAGGCGTGCGCCAATAATAATGGCAGTCAGAACAAATGCTAATTGTAATATCATAGGTTGTTGCTTCTTTTAAGTTTAAACACAAAGCTAAGTGTTTTCGTTCTTTGTGTTTTCTTTTTCTTCTATTAACAACAAAAAACTTATTGAATAGTTTTTGCATATTTATAAAAACAATAAGCTCGCTAGTTGGTTATATAAGTACTGACTAAAATGTTATTGTTATAAAACAACCGATATGGAACAGAATTTATCGAAGAAAACTCGTACAGAAAGCGACTTGATAGGAAGTCGTGAAGTGCCCGAAAGTGCATTGTATGGAGTGCAGACACTCCGTGGTATTGAAAACTTTCGCATCAGCAAGTTTCATTTGAATGAGTATCCTTTATTTATTCAGGCGTTGGCTATCACGAAAATGGGGGCTGCCGTCGCCAATCGTGAATTGGATTTGCTGACCGAAGAACAAACAGACGCTATTTTGAAAGCTTGTAAGGAAATTCTCGAAGGGAAACATCACGAACAATTTCCTGTCGACATGATTCAGGGCGGAGCCGGAACCACGACGAACATGAACGCCAATGAAGTGATTGCCAACCGTGCGTTGGAACTGCTGGGACACCAGCGCGGCGAATACCAGTATTGTTCTCCCAACGACCATGTGAACCGTTCGCAATCCACCAATGATGCTTATCCTACCGCTATTCACATAGGCTTATATTATACCCACCTGAAACTGGTGAAACATTTCACCGAGTTGATAGCATCTTTCCGCAAAAAAGGAAAAGAGTTTGCGCATGTGATTAAGATGGGACGTACTCAGTTGGAAGACGCTGTGCCGATGACCCTCGGACAGACATTCAACGGATTTGCAAGCATCCTGGAACATGAAGTGAAGAACCTCGACTTTGCCGCACAGGATTTTCTGACGGTCAATATGGGGGCAACTGCCATCGGAACCGGCATTACCGCCGAGCCCGGATATGCCGAAAAGTGTATTGCCGCTTTGCGTAAAATCACCGGACTGGATATAAAACTGGCGGATGACCTGGTAGGAGCCACTTCGGATACTTCCTGCATGGTAGGCTATTCGGCTGCCATGAGACGTGTAGCTGTCAAGATGAATAAGATATGCAATGATTTGCGGCTATTGGCTTCCGGTCCCCGTTGCGGATTGGGAGAGATTAACTTGCCGGCTATGCAGCCGGGTTCTTCCATCATGCCCGGAAAAGTCAATCCGGTGATTCCCGAAGTCATGAATCAGATAGCCTATAAGGTGATAGGAAATGACCTTTGTGTAGCCATGAGCGGCGAAGCCGCCCAGATGGAACTGAATGCAATGGAGCCGGTGATGGCACAATGCTGTTTCGAATCAGCGGATTTGTTCATGAATGGCTTCGATACTCTGCGTACTCTGTGTGTGGACGGTATCACGGCAAATGAAGAAAAATGCCGTCGGGACGTACACGACAGCATCGGAGTAGTGACAGCCTTGAATCCGGTAATCGGATATAAGAACTCTACGAAGATTGCCAAAGAAGCGTTAGAGACAGGAAAGGGAGTTTATGAACTTGTATTGGAACATAATATCCTTTCCAAAGAAGATTTGGATACCATTCTGAAACCGGAGAATATGATAAAACCGGTGAAGTTGGACATTCATCCGAATAGTTGATTGATGTTATAGTAAGTGGAAATAGAATCAATAGAGAAATCGCCGGAGTGGATAAATATCTGCTCCAGCGATTTTAATTATTTCTTTTTATCAAGATGCGGACTGGAGAATCCCAGTTTGCGCAACCCTTTTTGTATATCAGGATGCTGCATAAACAGTTTCCAAAGCAGTTGTGAACGGTAGTTCTCAATCATCACGGCAACAGGCCCCTGGTCGATGGCAAGATATTGCTGCGGATACCAGTTTTCCGTTTCACTGAAGGCATCGTAGAAACCGTACTCCCCCCATGTCTTGTTTTTCTTTTGATACAGGTATTTCATTACGTCCATTGATTCTTCCGGCGTATAAACGATGGAAGAAAGAGCGGCGGTCGGGCTGATAACTCCGTGGTCTTCTTTTTCGTTGGGAGCATGTGCAGCATACCCCTTAACGGAGTAACTGGCGGTCAGTCCCCAACAATTTTCACCATATCCTTTATAATTCTTGGGATTGCGGATGCAATAAGCGCGATTAGCCAGCGTGTAGTTCTTCATTTCATCGAAGTAGTTGGCGTATTGGTCTTTCAGTCCGTTCGGGTCAAGTCCCAGGAAAGAATAATGAGCCCAGAAGAGAGGCCCGACGCTGCCGGTCTGGTATCTTAGGTTCATCGGCAGATGCTCGGCAGTATGCGGCTTAACGATTGCGCCGTTTTCCGCCCAGCCTTCGTGGTAAACCTTTGCCGGAACTCCGTGTGTAGGTGAAGCGGCAGCCAAAATATACATAATCAAACATTCATTGAATCCACGTACACGGAAATTCATATCCCACTGATGCTCCGGGCTCCAATGCCAGAAAAGTACATTCTCCTTATTCCGGTACCAGTTCCAGTCCACGTCTCTCCACAGCTTATCCATGCGTGCGGCAAGTTCCCGTTCTTCTTTGTTGCCATTTACGTAGTATTGGTGTGCAGCGAGTAAACCTTGTACGAGGAAAGCTGTCTCTACCAAATCCCCACCGTTGTCTTTAGGACCGAACGGTTTTATTTTTCCTGTCTCTCCATCCCACCAATGCGGGAAAGCTCCATGAAACTTGTCGGCCCGTTCTAAGAAAGAGACAATTTTTGCCATTCGTGCAAATCCTTCTTCACGGGTGACGTAGTTCCGTTCTATTCCGGCAATAATAGCCATAATGCCGAAGCCGCTGCCGCCTGAAGTAATAATATGCCGGTCGTTCAGCGGATAGTTGCCATCCACATTCAACCGTTCTCTTGCCATTCCGCTCACCGGCTCCGCTCCGTTCCAGAAATAATCGAACGTACGTCTTTGTACGCTATCCAGCAATGCTTCTTCCGAGATTTTCTCCTCTTCCAGCAGCGTGAATGTTGCCATCTTCGTATCCCGACTGTTGCCGCCGACCATGACCTGGAACTCTCCCGGTTCATAAACATAATCGAGGTCGTAGTTGTAGAACTTCAAAAGTTCCGGCGTGATTTTGAAAGAAATATTCTTTGATTCTCCGGCCTTCAGGAATACCTTTTGGAAGCCTTTCAACTCCTTCACCGGTCGCGTGACACTTCCTACTACATCACGGATATATAGTTGTACGGTTTCCTGTCCGTCTCGTTTCCCTGTATTTGTGAGTGTAACGGTGGCTGTCAATTCTCCATCTGTCCGAAGCTGTGAATGGCTCAGTTGCAGGTTACTGTATTCGAACTGCGTGTAGCTGAGTCCGAAGCCGAAAGGATAGAGAGGGTCATTGCTTACGTCAAGATAGTTGCTGCGGAATTTCTCAAACCATTTTCCTTCTTCCAGGGGGCGTCCTGTATTCTTATGGTTGTAGAATAAAGGAGACTGTCCTACATTTTGCGGAAAGCTCATAGTCAGCTTGCCACTTGGGTTTACATCTCCGAATAACACGTCTGCGATAGCCGGAGCCGCTTCCGTACCACCAAACCATACATTCAGAATAGCCGGAATATGTTTCTCTTCCCAAGTCAGCGTTAACGGGCGTCCGGTGAAAACGACGAGTACCACCGGATTGCCTGTCTTTGCCAGTTCTGCCAATAGTTCTTTCTGGACATCAGGTATGTTGAGGTCGGTGCGGCTGCTCGATTCACCGCTCATCTCGGAAGATTCGCCCAAAGCCGCTACAATAACATCTGATTGGCGTGCCACTTTCAATGCCTCATTCAGCAATTCCTTATCCGTACGGTTGTCTCTGCCCAATTCTCTGCCGAACATCGTAGCTCTTTTTTCCAACTCAGGATCGGCTGTCAGATTACTGCCTTTTGCATAGAATACGCGTGTGTCTTTTCCGGCTACTTCCCGGATTCCTTCCACCAGAGTCATCGGTTTGTTCAAATCCACGGCTACGCTCCAGGTGCCCGGCATATTGGAACGGGTATTGGCAAGCAGACCGATAACGGCGATTTTCCCGGATTTCTTTAAGGGAAGTACTTCCTGCTGGTTCTTCAGCAACACAAAACTTTCAGCGGCAATCTTACGGGCAATCTCTCTGCTTTCACGGGTGTAAATCTCTTTAGCCGGACGGTCGGGGTCACAAAACTTATACGGGTTATCAAAAAGACCGAGTTTATATTTAGCTTCCAGTATCCGGCGGCAGGCTTGGTCTATCTCTTCCACATTGACTTTATTCTCTTTCAGTGACTGGGCTAGCGTAGTCAGGAATCCTTCGCTTACCATGTCCATGTCAATTCCCGCTTTGAGGGCACGTGCCGATACTGTCGGCAAGTCACCGATACCATGCGGCACCATTTCGCTGATACCGGTATAGTCCGTCACAACAAAACCGTCAAATTTCCATTGCTTGCGTAGTATGTCCGTCATCAGCCACTTGTTGGCAGTAGCAGGCACGCCGTCCACTTCGTTGAAAGATGCCATGACACTTCCTACACCGGCTTCTATCGCTGCCTTATATGGATACATATATTCGTTGAACATACGGATACGGCTCATATCTACCGTGTTGTAATCTCTTCCGGCAAAACCGGCTCCATAAAGGGCATAATGTTTCACACAAGCCATGATATGGTTATTTGAGGTGTAGGAGTTGTCTCCCTGATATCCCCGTACCATTGCTTTGGCGATTTCACCGCCTAGGAAGGGTCTTCTCCATTTCCTTCGGAGACACGTCCCCAACGGGCATCCTGGCTGATGTCCACCATCGGGCTGAACGTCCAGCAGATGCCGTCCGCACTTGCTTCAATGGCGGCTATGCGTGCCGACTGCTCGATAGCTTCCATATTCCAGGTAGCTGCCAATCCCAAAGGAATGGGGAATGCTGTCTCATATCCGTGAATCACGTCCATACCGAATAGTAATGGAATCTTTAAGCGGCTTTCTTCTACGGCAATACGTTGTACGTCGCGTATTTTAGTCACTCCTTTGATGTTGAACAAGCCGCCGACTTGTCCCTTACGGATTTTGTCGGCGATGTTGCTGCTGGTTGCCTGACCGGTAGTGATGTCTCCGGCACTGGGAAGATTCAGTTGCCCGATTTTCTCTTCCAATGTCATTTTGCTTATGAGTTGGTCGATAAATCGGTCCATTTTTTCATTCTTTCCGCCCTGTGCGTGGATGCAGCAAGTAGCGGTCAAGCATACTAGAATAGTGAGGATTCTGTTCATATCTGTTTTTTACCTATTGAATTGTTTATTTTAAGTCCGGGCTGCTGAATCCTAACTTCTTCATTCCGTTCTGAATATCCGGGTCGGACATGAAGAGGTTCCATAACAGTCCGCTCCGGTAGTTTTCGATCATACAGATAATCGGGCCTTGGTTGATAGCGATAAATTCTTTGTCGAACCATTGCTTGCCCAGATTGAATGCGTCAACGAAACCATATTTCCCCCAAATCTTATCTCCCAGTTTATAATAGAAGAAATGCAGGGCTTTCATTGATTCTTCCGGTGTGAAGGAAGGAAGTCAAGGCGGCGGTAGGGGCGATTACACCATTGTCATTGTTCGGAGAATGGGCACTGTATCCGTTATCGCCATCACTGGCGGTCAATCCCCAGCAGTTCTCGCCATAACCTGCATAGTCTCTCGGATTGTTAACACAATAATTGTAGTTGATTAATGCGTGGTTCCGGGTTTGTTCCTCATAATTGGCATATGCGTCCGACAGGCCTTTCGGGTTAATCCCCAAGAAAGAATATTGTGAAAGGAAGAGAGGGCCGCCGTTGTCCGTACCCAGCGGCAGGACATAGTCATAATAGACTTTTCCGTTTTTCATTCCGCCGTTGTTTGCCCATCCTTCGTCGTAGACAACTTTATCAACAGCGTTTGTAGGTGAAGAAGCTGCGAGCACATAGGCTATCAGACCTTCGTTCCAACCGCTGATTTTCAAGCCCATTTCCCAACCATGATTGCGGCTCCAATGCCAGTACAATACATTTTCCGAACTTTCTTTGCGGAACCAGTTCCAGTCTATGGCTTCCCATAATTTGGTAATGTCTGCACAGAGCTTTTGTTCTGCCTCATTGCCGTTCTTAAAATAAGCCCTGGCGGTCAATAGTCCCTGAAAAAGCAGAGATGTCTCTAGTAAGTCCACTCCGTCGTCAATATCACTAAACGGTTGTATGAAACCGCTATCTCCATATATCCAGTGTGAATAAGCTCCATGATAACTCTCGCATCTGCCCAGGAAGTCTACAATTTTCTGAATACGTTCCAATGCCGCTTCCTTGCTGATAAAGTTTCTTTCTGCCGCCACGATGATTGACATCACTCCGAAGCCTGTTCCGCCGGTTGCTACCGTATTTGTTGAAGTGCTTCTTTCACGCGCCATACCACAATCAGGATGCCCGAAATCCCAGAAATAACTGAATGTTTGTCTCTGAACCAGCGTCAGCAACTCTTCGTCATCAATACGGTCAAACTTGTCGGAATCTTCCATTCCTGTTTTTATACTATACACTTTTCCTGTAAAGATGGGCTCGCCGGTTGCTGATTTTATTCCCGGATACACTACAAACTTATAACTCGAATAGTTACTGAGTGAATTTACCGGAGTGACGGTCAGTTTCTTATTATCAGCATCCATCTGGTAATTGACTTTTAGTTCAAACTCATCTTCACCGTCCAATTCGATGAAACGGATATTCTTTGCGACGGTCGACTCATCTACTGCATCCGAGAATTGAAGTACGATGGAAGCTTCCGGGTCAACATTCGTAAAAGCCGATAAGTTCTGTTGTTCACCGATACTGATAGTTGTTAACCGGAAATCGGTGGTTGTTGTTTCATTATCGTCACTACAAGAGGTTAGCAATGCAATGATAATAAATAGAATATGAGTGAATGATAAATATTTTTTCATGGCATACTTAGTCTTTAGTTACATATAGATTTCGTATCTCGCTCCTTTTGAGAGCTTTGTTGTAAAAGTGGAACTGGTCGAGTGCGCCGAGGTAGTGTGCGCCCCAATCTTGGGCAGTAGCGCCTTCCGTCAAACTAGGTACTGTTTGAAACTGCAATGTTCCGATAACCAGTTTCCCCACATCGCTGAATTTAAGTTTCCCGGAAATCATATTTTGCGCTTGACCTGTCGAGAGAGTCTTCGAAAGAATCTCTTCCGCATTCTTATAAACAGTCAGCTTGGAAGTCGTTTCATCATACTTGAAGGAAAGATGCACCCAGTCATTGATAAATACGTCATCTATTCTGCACTCTTCAGTCCGTTCAGCATTACCATTGCGCAGATGAACTTTGAAGAAAGCCTGCGTTTCGTTGTCTGAATAACTTTCAAGATAGATGTCCAGATTACCCCAGAACTGTTTGGTGTTGGATATTCCGAAGATACCGGTCGCTTTATTGCATTTGGTAGCTTTCATCCAGAAAGCGACAGTGAAACTACCTAAATTCTCAATACTGTCTTTCATTGCTTCCGGGGTTTCAACTACCATATAAGTATCTGCCGCTCCCTGGTACGCCTTGCCGTTAATACCTTCCGCAAAGCGGGGAGTACCGCCGGCAGTAATGCCGAAGTTATAGATACTGTTATTCTCTAAATTATCTTCGAAAGCCAATCCCAGCTTCATCGGGTTATAAGGTTTTTCAGGCAGTTCTTCCGGATAATCGAATCCCGGGTGGTCCATATCCTGGAAACAGGACTGAACCATAAATGCCAGGAGAAACAAAGCGATGGATGAATATATATGTTTTTTCATATCAATAGTCGTTTTATATATTATAGGTAATCTGGATTTTGTTTCAATACGCCGTTAGACTTGTCTATTTCTTCTTGCGGGAGCGGCAATAATGCATGCTTCTTTTGATAACCTAAGCTGCCTAATACATCTTCTGCAATTCCCCAGCGCACCAGGTCGTAGAAACGGTCGAATTCCATAGCGAGCTCCGCTCTCCGTTCCTGACGGATAGCGTTCCGCAGTTTCACCTGGTCGTCTGTCGTGACTTTGGGCAGGATATTGGTATTCTTGCCTCTGGCACGGCTGCGTACCATCTCCAGATAATCTTTGGCAGCCTTCGTGTTGTTCTGTTCGATAGCTGCTTCTGCTGCCATCAATACTACATCGGCATAGCGGATAAGGCGGATATTGAACCAGAAACCGAACTTAGTATATTTAGCGCGATAAGTAGGATTCGTATAAGCCTTTTTATTGAAATACTTGGCAATCACATCATTTGTGGCAACCGGCTTTTCATTGTAAGGTTGATTGGCAGGGATTAAAGAAGGAGATTCTCCTACCTTTATGAAATACAGAAGCGTTTCATCTTTGCGGGGATCGCCGGACTCAAAGGCATTCGCCAATGTCTCGGTCGGTGTATTCCAGCCCCATCCCATATTCCATTCGCCGGAACCTCTGACGCCCTGCACCAATGCGAATTTACTTCCTATATCTTCGCTTTCGGGCAAAGAAGAAGTGGCGGTACATTGCAGTTCGAAAATAGACTCACTGCAATTCTCACCAGATTCGCGGAATATCTCGTTGAAAGGCGTATTCAGATTGTATATTCCGGAGTTGATGACATCTGTTGCGGCAGTCCAGAGGTTAGACCAGTCGTTACGCATCATATACGTCCGGGCGTGCAGGGAACGGGCGGCTCCCCAAGTGAGGCGACCGATGTATTTGCTTTCCCACGTGCGGGGCAGATACTTTTCCGCTTCTGTCAAATCCCGGTCAATCAGTGCGTATATATCGTTGACGGATGACTTGGGGATATTGGCATCCGACGACTGGTTAATCTTGAAGTCAATCAAAGGAACTTCGCCGAATGCACGCACCAGATTGAAGTAACAATAAGCCCGGAAGAAAAGGGCTTCCGCCTTATTGACGAGGTTGCCATCCGTCAGATTGCCTGCTTTCATTGATTCGAGCAGCGTATTCACTTTGTGGATAAGACTGTAATTGGCGCTCCAGTAGCCTTGCAGCATTGCGTTGCTTGCGTCGTAATTGAACTCGTCATACATTTTGGCAGCGGCCGCTCCGTCTGTCGATGTACTGCCTTTCTCCGCGTCTTCCGAACGGAAGCTGTGGATGGCAAGCGCGGTTGTTCCCGATGTCAGGGCAAAGTCGCGCATGGCGGCGTACATTCCGAATATTTCGCTCTCGTACGTACCGCCGGCGAGGTCGGTGTCGATAAGTTCCCCTTGCGGAGCCTGGTCCAGTAAATCGCTGCATCCCATTTGGGCGAATGACAAAGTGCAGGCAGCTACTATATATAGAATTCTTTTTTTATTCATAGTCATATAACTTTAGAAATGGAGTTAGAAAGTAAGATTCAAACCGAAGGTATAAATGGTCGGCATCGGATAAGTGCCGTTGTCTACTCCGAAGGAAGTAGCGCTACCACCAATTTCGGGAGTATATCCGCTGCATTTGGACCATGTCTTCAAGTTCTGTACGTTGGCATATAACCTGAGCGATTTCAGATAAATCTTTTTCAATAAGCCCGGATTAAACGTATATCCCAGTTCGATATTACGGATACGGAAAAAACTGCCGTCTTCGATGAAGTAACTTGAATTCTGGCGGTTGATGCTTCTCGACGGGTCAAGGATAGGTTCCCAGTTAGAAGTACCCTCACCGTTCCAGCGGTTCATGCGGCGGAGCGAATAGTTGTTTTGAGAAAACTCGTCCGACTCCCAGTTGCGGTAAATCTCGTTTCCATATACTCCCATCATATCCATGCTGAAATCGAATCCTTTGTATCCGGCACTGATAGTCAGCCCATAGGTGAAATCGGGGGTAGGATTACCAATCATGGTACGGTCTTTGTCATTAATCTCACCGTTGCCGTCTACATCCTTGAACTTCAAGTCGCCCGGTGCTACGGTACTCAATGTGTTTTTAGGAGAGCTCTGAATATCTGTCTTATTCTGATATACGCCTTCCACCTGATAGCCGTAGAAGTAGCCGATAGGATACCCCTGGGATACTCTTGACGGGCCGGATACGATGGCATAATCCTTGTTTACCAGTGATTTTACCTTATTGTCTATCGTGGTCAGGTTGGCGCTGACCCCATAACTCCAGTCCTCGCCGATGCGGTCATTCCAGGAAGCGGTCAGTTCCCATCCTCTGTTTTGGATTTCCCCGATATTTTCCAGTCCGGGAGTAGAGCCCGAAATGCCGGGAACGGAAGTCAGCAAATCCTTGGTCGTTTTGTTATAATAAACGGGAGACAGGCGCAGGCGTTGTTTCAGAAGATTCATTTCGAAACCGGCTTCCCAGGAATAGTTGCGTTCCCAGCCTAATGTCTGCGACGCCAGGTAAGCGAGTCCTTTTCCTTCGACGATATTGTCACCGAATACGGCAGAGCCGGAGTTGACGATTGTTGGATAAGCCGGATAGTTGTAGCCGCCTGTATTCTGGCTGCCTAACACACCCCATGAACCTTTCAGTTTCAGATAGTCGATGACAGACTGGTGTTTCATAAAATTCTCTTCCGAGATTACCCATCCGGCGCCGAAAGAGTAGAAATTATCCCATGTATTTCCGGTACGCTTGAATACGGATGAACCGTCACGGCGATAAGAAGCATTGAACAGGTAGCGGCTTTGGTAGTTGTACAGTGCTCTAATCAGGTAAGACATGGTGAAGCGTTTGTACTGTGAACCACCGTTTGTCGCAGTGGACTGGTCGCCGATAGTGCTAATCCACCATTTGTCGTCATTCTCGCCAATGCTGATGCCGTCGCCCAGTTTCTGGCTTCTGCCGGCATCCAGTGAGGAATATTCGTTGTAGTTGGTTGTCATACCGCCTGTCAGCGTAATGCCGTGTCCGCCGAATTTTCCGGTATAAGTCAGCACATAGTCGGACTGTGCAGCCATGTTTGTCGATTTTTTCTGTGTGATGCCTTCGCGTTCGCCTACATTTTCCTTTTCCCCCTTATCTACATTGTACAAGTAGATGATAGGAGAGTAGAGGCGTGACTGGTCAGAACTGTAATCCATAGCGAATGTGGCACGGAAAGTCAGGTTTTTCAGTAAGTCCACTTCCCCGTAGATATTTCCTGCCAGGCGGTAGTTGATGGCTTTGTTGTGCTGTCCTCTGTACTTCACGTCAATCATCGGGTTCGATACCTGCGCTTGCTGGAAGTCCGGCAAGAGTTGCAGAAGTCCGGTCTCTTCATGGGATACTGCTGCGATGGGGGCTGCCTTGATGGCTGCGCTCACGCCTTTGGCGTCCGGCGGAAGCATACGTACACCGTTAATCTGGAAGCCGAAACGCAGGAACTTAGTCATTTCGTATTCACTGTGCAGGTTGATAGTCAGTTTGTTCAGCTTCTCGCTCTTGATAGAGCCTTCTTCCATGGTGTAGCCAAGTCCCATGTAGAACTTGCTTTTATCCGTAGAACCGGTGATGCTGATATTGTTGTTGGTAAGGAAGCCTGTCTGGAAGATTTCGTCCTGCCAGTCGGTGTCGGCTGCCCAGTTGGTATAGTTGAACGGGTCTAATCCCTGGTTATTACGTTGTTCGTTGTATAATTCCTTGAATTGGGCGGCGTTGGTAAGTTCCACACGGTCACCGATATGTTTGAAACCTACCGAAGCGTTGATGCTGACGGTAGTCTGTCCTTCCTTGGCGCGTTTGGTTGTGATGATAATTACGCCGTTGGCACCCCGTACACCGAAGATAGCCAGTGAAGACGGGTCTTTCAGAATCTCCATAGATTCGATGTCCGCAGGATTCAGGTAGTTGATGTTATCCGTGAAAAGTCCGTCTACTACATATAAGGGAGTATATCCGTTGATAGAGTTTGTTCCGCGGATTCTGATTTCCGGGTCTTGACCCGCCCTGCCGGTATTGACGATTTGAACACCCGCAATTTTTCCCTGGATGGAAGCCAACGGATTGCTGGCAGGCTTGGTGGCTATATCAGCCGCTTTGACTGTTTCGATAGAGCCGGTCAAGTCTCTTTTCTTCGCGCTACCATAACCGATAACGACAGCTTCTTCCAGTGCAAAAGCTTCTTCTTTCATGACGACATTGATGGTAGTACGATTGTCTACTACGATAGTTTGTGACGTCATTCCGATAAAGGAGAAAGTGATTCTATCGCCTTTCCGGGCAGAGATGCTATACTGACCGTCTATGTTGGTGACGGTTCCGGTGCCGGAAGCATCTATTTGCACGGCTACTCCGGGCAATGGTTCGCTTGTTTCTGATGTGACGATACCTTTTATCTCCCGTATCTGTGCGGATAGAGTGGTGACTGCCAATAAGAAAAATCCTAATAGAAGTCCTTTCTTTAATAGAGAGATGTCCTTACAAAATGAATGGGTAAGTTGGTCTTTCATTCTATTATTAGTTTTAGTTTAACATTAAAATCCTGTCAAAACTTTGTTGGGCTCGTACGCTTCCCGATTCGTCCGTTTTTGACAATGGCAAATGTAGAAAGTCTGGATTTATACTTGCTAAAAACAGGCTCACTACGGATACATCGCTTTATTTTTTTAACATTTAAGCGACCTCATTATTACCTCTCATTCAGTTGTAATATACATTAAATGAGTGAGATAACGAATCTATAACTTCAAGAAGAAATCGTTGAGATTCTCATTAGGCGGGATATTAATTTTCTTTCTCAACCGGTAACGGCTGTTTTCCACTGCACGTACAGAAATATTCATTAGGGCTGCGATAGCTTTTGAATCCAGATTCAACTTCAGGCAGGCACATAATTTCAAATCATTGGCGGTCAGTTGCGGATAAAGTGTTTTTAAATGTTTGAAAAATCCGGTATGTTTTTCTTCAAACTTGATAAGAAACATTTTCCAGTCTTCCTCGGTGTCGAGGTTGTTGTTGAAAAGCATATTGATTTTATGGAAGAGCGGTGCGAGCGCTTTGTTGTTATGTGTGCGATAGAACTCTTCTATTTCGTCTTTCATCTGCGTGATAAGCTCGTTGCGCTGGATGACGAAAGAAGTTTGCGAAAGCAGTTCGGCATCCTTCTCTTTGATTTGGTTTTGCAGTTGCTGGTTCATCCGGCTTAATCTTTTCGCTTCGCGAAGGCGGATTTTTATCAGATGCCGGTTCCGGTAACGGCGCAGGATGAGTATCCAGACTATCCGCAACACGAGTAATGTGATGATAAAATAGCCCAGGATTGCCCAAATTGTCTGGTACCAGGGAGAAAGAACAGTGAAAGTATATTCCAGTGTAGGAGAGCAGTTCCCCAAATTATCTATCGAACGTAATAAAAAGGTATAAGTTCCTTTGGGGAGACGTTCATAGGTCACTTTGTTGATTCTTTCCGGTTCCGACCATTCGCTGATTCCTTCCAGTTTATATTGGAAAGATACATTGTGCGCCAGTACGTCATCCGTTGCGAATCTGATTTCTATCGTATTATTGGTAAATGGAATCTTGATTGCTTCATGTTCACTTTCCTTATGAAACGCTTCTCCCGTTTTGGACAAGGCGGAAAAGGATTTAATATAGGGGGTGGACAGCGAAATGGCGCTTTGCTGCTGATTGTTGGGGCAGAGCAGAAAGCCGTTGTCCAGACAGATGAGGCTGGTTGAATCCGTGAGGGCGATAATCCGCTCGAAATGATTGACCATGGACATGCCGTTATAGTTGATGTCTATTTTATCTTCTATATGGTTTTGCGAACCGTCATGGGCAATGCGGTAAATTACATTATCCCCCATTACATAAAAATGGTTTTTATCTATGTCGGATACATTTTTTATTTCCGTCAGGTTGCTCAGGCAATGTTTCAACGGTTCGTACAGTTCTACTTTGCCGCCTATGTCATTGTAGGTGTAAAAGGAATTTCCGCCCAGCATGACAACTCTTCCACCGATTTTGAAAAGGTGGAGCTTGTAGGGCAGTTCCCGGTCTTCGCCGTAGTATTCCGAGGTTTTTATTTTCGTCATGTCCTCGGAAAGCTGGCAGCGGTAAACTCCTTTGTTCATGTGCTCCAACCATACATTGCCGAGATGGTCTATCTGGATATTGACGATAGGCTGGCGAATGTTGTCAAGAATGATTCGCTGTGTACGTGTATCTACGATTTTCAGGGATGCGTATGTGCCCAACAGGAGATAATGTTCTTTGGCAAGAATGGTAAACACTCCCCCTTGTGCATTGATGGGAGTAGTCACTTTCAGTTGCTCGTCAATCACTTTTAACCCGCTGTTGGAACCGCAATATAACTTTCCGTCTATAATCTTCAAATCCCAGATTTGCTCTTTAATGTTCTCTATCGTTTGCAAGTCGCCGGGCAATGCGTTGATATTGTTCAGATCGCTTTGGCTGATATAGAAGAGTCCCTGGTTGGTGCCGATGAATAGTTTGCCGGCAAAGTGCGGCTGCATATACAGCGCCGGTCTTGCCCGTAGGATCGGTGTAGCAACTGAGTTCGGGAAGTATCTGGATACAGGTAATCCCGTTGTCGAGCGCCAGCCAGGTATTATGATACTTGTCTTCGTGAAGAAACAGGGTTGTATTGTTTTGCATGTAGGCATCAGAGTTGATATGTTTGATAATCTTCCCTTGTTTGTCTATCATATATACTCCGTTGAGAATCGTGCCGAGCAGGTAGTAGCCGTTCTCCTTTTGAATAGCACAATTGATGTTTGAATTAATCCATTCCGGTGCGTCACTCAGTAATCTGAACGTATCTCCATCATATATGAATAAGCCGCTGTTCGAAGTGACTACCATCCATTGGTTTTCCGCATAGGGAAGCACGGCTTTCACTTCTTTGCCCAGGAATAGTTCGCTGTGTGGGATAAGGGTGAAACGATCGTCTTTCAGGCGGAGCAGACCCTTGTGTGTTTCCTGCACCCACAACTCGTTACCGACGCGCATCAGGAAATGAAAATTCTTCTGTTTCGTTATTTTCTCCGTTTTTCCTGTCAGCAGATGGTGGCGGAAGATACCGCTGAATGATTGAAAATAGATGGATTCCCCTTGCGGCAGGATTCTCCATATGTCATCATTCTGCCAACTGTCCGCCGGCAGTTCTTTGCTGAGTGAAGTATAAGTCAGTTCCCCGTCGGGCTGCCGGCTCCATTTGCCGAACTCTTCGTAGCCGCCGGTATAGACCTCGTTGTTTGAAACAGCATATACAGAACGCACCACTTCTGCTTTGGGGAGCTTGTTCAATTTCCATTCGATACCGTCAAATTCGAGCAGTCCGATGTCATTGCCAAAATAGAGTATTCCATGCTCGTCTTCACTGATAGACCAGTTTTTGTTGGCTGCGCCATATTGTGTTTTGCCGAAGTTGATGATTAACGGATTGTTGATTCCGGCAAATCCTAAGCTGAACCAGAGCAGGCAGATGATAAAACAAAGTGATTTTTGCAGAAAGAACATAGTAGTACGTTTTTTTGAGTGCTGATGCAAAGATAGAAAATCTTTTTTTTATTAATAGCTTTAATGTTATGATGTTGTGGGAATAATTGCTAACTTATCCGGCAAAATCGTTATTGTCCGTTACCTCGAAAGAAGCGACCTTTGCAATATGAAATGAAACAAACTGAATAAGCTGATTTTAAACTTATAAAAAGATAGGAATATGAATGCATTTGATGTTATAATCATTGGTTTCGGCAAAGGCGGGAAGACCCTTGCGGCAGAGTTTGCAAAACGCGGACAGAAGGTAGCTGTTATCGAACGTTCCGACAAAATGTATGGTGGCACATGTATTAATATAGGATGTATCCCGACAAAGACGTTAGTACATCAGGCTAAAATAGCTTGGGGTAGGAAAGAGGCCGCCTTTGAGGAGAAAAGTGATTTTTACCGGCAGGCGATTGCCGTGAAAGAAACTGTAACCGGCGCATTGAGAAACAAGAATTACCATAACTTGGCGGACAATCCCAATGTGACTGTTTATACAGGTACAGGCTCGTTTGTTTCTTCCGATACGGTCGCAGTCCGCACAGCTACGGAAGAAATCCTGCTGACATCCAAACAAATCATTATCAATACAGGAGCGGAAACAGTCATTCCACCTATTGATGGAGTGGCGGGCAATCCTTTTGTCTATACCAGTACTTCAATCATGGAATTGACAGACCTTCCCCGCCGCCTGGTCATTGTCGGCGGCGGTTATATCGGGTTGGAATTTGCGTCCATGTATGCTTCGTTCGGCTCGCAAGTGACAGTGCTCGAAAGCTATCCCGAACTGATTGCCCGTGAAGACCGTGATATTGCGGCAAGCGTAAAAGAAACATTGGAGAAGAAAGGCATTGTTTTCCGGATGAACGCAAAGGTACAGTCGGTGAAGCATACTGAAGACAAGGCAATCGTTGCCTTCACGGATGCGCAGACTAACGGGGCGTTCGAGCTTGAAGCCGAAGCGGTATTGCTGGCAACAGGTCGCAGACCTAACACGGCAGGTCTTAATCTGCAAGCAGCCGGAGTAGAAGTGGATGCGCGTGGTGCTATTATTGTTGATGAATATCTGAAAACAACCAGTCCCAATATACGTGCCGTAGGTGATGTGAAAGGTGGTTTGCAGTTCACTTATATCTCATTGGATGATTACCGGATTGTCCGTGAAGATTTATTCGGAGATAAGGAACGGAAGACAAGTGACCGTAATCCCGTCAGTTATTCTGTATTTATCGACCCGCCATTGGCGCGTATCGGACTGAATGAAGAGGAAGCCCGCAAACAGAACTTGGATATTATAGTGAAGAAGCTGCCCGTTATGGCTATACCGAGAGCGAAAACATTAGGAGAAACAGACGGTCTGCTGAAAGCTGTCATTGATAAGAACACGGGAAAAATATTAGGCTGTATGCTTTTTGCACCCGATTCCAGCGAAGTTATCAATACGGTTGCTATTGCCATGAAGACAGGGCAGGATTATACTTTCCTGCGCGACTTCATCTTTACTCATCCTAGCATGAGCGAGGCGTTGAATGATTTATTCTCATAATAGTCACTTTTAGAAAAGAAAAGCGGTACTTTTATGCCGATATAGATTATCGTACTATTTGAATAACTGCAAATAGGAGAATTGTTTAATACAACAACTATGAATATATGAAGACAGACCATTTTACAATAGACAATCCGTTACCGCCATTGTGGCTGGTATATCCTGAAATATCTCAGTATAGTATAGGGTGGCGAATGGGATATGGTGAGGGTTACAGATGGTTATTTAATGATTGGTTTGCTGGATTGTCCCAGGAAGAACAATCGAAGTATCGTGAGATGTTTCCTGCCCCTTACTCATGGCGGGGATATTATGAAGATACGTTTGATGAGAAAGATATTTATTCTCTGAAAGGTATCTACTTTCGGCAACCGGACGGAGTTCCCGAGTTTTCATTGGAGCAACTCAGGACGGAAGTTGCGAATGGGAAAGAGTTTGATTATCTCTTCTTTTGGGGACATCATAAGAAGGCGGAAATCAGTAAATCCTGTTTGAGCCAATGGTGGCAGACGTCTTTTCGGATAGATATTAATGAATATTGCTGTATGGAGCAGTATATGATGGCTGAAAAAGCACGTCTTTTTGAAGATGGGGATACAAGAAAACTGATATTAGATGAAATAGACCCCAAAATGATAAAGGCATTGGGACGAAAGGTAGAGGGATTCGAGCAGAGTGTATGGGATAAATACAAATATTCAATCGTTCTCAATGGAAATTATGCTAAGTTTATCCAAAACCAGGACCAGCTTGACTTTTTATTGAGTACTGGCGATAAAGTTCTGGTCGAAGCCAGTCCATACGATACTATATGGGGAATTGGTATGCAGGAAACTGACCCTCAGGTACATAATCCATTCTTATGGAAAGGCGAGAATCTGTTAGGTTTCGCTTTGATGGAAGTAAGAAATGAGTTGAGGCGGGTATTAAAGTCATGGCACTTGATTGATTGGGAGCAATTGGAAGACATAATTGATTAAAATAAAGTATCTGCAACCTTATTTTCTCGTTCGTTTATAGTTAGGCGGCTAATTGTATGCCGTTAGCTAAACCGGAAAAACATACGGTCTAATTACTTGTTTCCTACTTTGAAACTTCAGTTTCCTCGGTTGAAACTTTAGTTCCATTGCAGGAAACTTTAGTTTCTACGGCTAGACACTTTGGTTTCTAACGCTTGAAACTTTGGTTCCCAACGCTTGAAACTCTAGTTTCAAAGGCTTGAAACTAAATGTTTCTCGGTATGAAACACTTCGTTTCAAAGCATGAAACACTTGGTTTCACTACATGAAACAGAAATTGCCCTTAGTTGCTGATTTCGTTTACCGTAGACTTACTCTAAATAAGGCGGTGATAGGTGATAGATGTGGTGATAGGTTGCAAACAACCTATCACCGCTCTGAAAGTGCGATGAATAAGGGAATTGGAGAGGAGGGTGACAGGTTGAAAGAGGATTTTCATTTTTTTATATGAAAGAGTAGTCAGAAAACTTCTTTATCATAATCATATGCTTTCAGCTCATTATAAGGGTGCGGGGGCAGGATTGGGTGAACAACAGCGACTTTGAGCGAACAAAGAACCGATAAATAGTGTTTATTTATTCTAATTATATATCTTTGTCCCGAATTATAAACACGTAAATTTATGAAAAAGATTTTTGGTGCTTTAATGATTGCTGTATGTATCGGTATGGCAATGCCTGCTCAGGCTCAAATACATTTTGGTGTAAAGGGAGGTTTGAACTTGTCAAAAGCAAGTTTCTCTAATGTGAGCGAAAATTTTAAGAAGGATAACTTTACCGGTTTCTTTATCGGACCGATGGCTGAGTTTAATATTCCAATCATAGGATTGGGAGTAGATGCTTCTCTGCTTTTTGCCCAAAGAGGTATAAAGGTATCTGAAGGAAATGATGAATATACTGTTAAGCAAAACGGTCTTGATATTCCGGTAAACTTGAAGTATAACATCGGGTTGGGAAGTCTGTTGGGACTTTATATTGCTGCCGGTCCTGATTTTTATTTCGATTTTGCGGGAAATAAAACGATTGAAGGCGTAAAAACCGACAAGAAGAAAGCTGAAGTCGGCATTAACGTCGGCGCAGGTGTGAAATTGCTCAATCATTTGCAGGTTGGTGCCAATTATAATATCCCGTTGGGTGACACTGCCAAACTTGAAGGAATAGACGGTTCATACAAAACCAAGACTTGGCAAGTATCCGTTGCTTATATCTTTTGACGAAACATTTACTTTAACATAGTAGAACTGGAGGCTTTCGACTGTCGGAAGCCTCTTTTTTTATATCTTTGTGCCTGCAATGAAAAGATATGTAGATGTCATATTACCACTTCCGCTTCCGAAGAGCTTTACTTACTCTTTGCCGGACGAGTATGCGGAAGAAGTGAAGATAGGCTGCCGCGTGGTGGTTCCTTTCGGGCGAAAGAAGTTTTATACAGCTATCGTCCGTAACGTTCATTATTGTGCTCCGACAGAATACGAAGTGAAAGACATATCGACGTTACTGGATGCTTCTCCTATTTTATTGCCGAATCAGTTCAAATTCTGGGAATGGATAGCCGATTACTACCTCTGTACGCAGGGAGATGTATATAAGGCGGCATTGCCTTCGGGACTGAAACTTGAAAGTGAAACGATTGTAGAATATAATCCTGACTTCGTAGCGGACGCGCCATTGCCGGAACGTGAACAGCGCATTTTGGATTTGCTGGCTGTCGATTCGCAGCAATGCGTCACTAAACTGGAGAAGGATAGCGGTGTCAAGAATATCCTCACGGCCATTAAATCCTTGCTCGATAAAGAAGCGATTTTCGTAAAGGAAGAGTTGCGACGCACTTATAAACCCAAGACAGAAGCACGGGTACGCCTTGCCGGAACAGCCGACGAGAAGCGGCTTCATATTTTGTTTGATATACTCTCCCGTGCTCCGAAGCAACTGGCGCTTCTCATGAAATATGTAGAGTGTTCGGGCATTTTGGGAGACGGTGCTCCGAAAGAAATCTCCAAGAAAGAGTTGCTGCAACGGGCTAATGTGGCTCCTGCCGTATTGAACGGTTTGGTGGACAAGAAGATTTTCGAGATTTATTATCATGAAATCGGTCGGTTGGATAAACAGGAGAAAGAGGTTGTCGAAGTGAATGCTCTGAATGAGTTTCAACAGCAGGCATATGATGAGATAGTACAATCTTTCCGGGAGAAAAATGTCTGCCTGCTTCATGGAGTAACGTCCAGCGGCAAGACGGAAGTATATATTCATTTGATAGAACAAGCTATCCGTCAAGGCAAACAAGTATTATACTTATTGCCGGAGATTGCGCTGACTACTCAGATAACGGAACGCTTGCAGCGTGTCTTCGGTTCACGTCTGGGTATTTACCATTCCAAATTTCCCGATGCCGAACGGGTTGAGATATGGCGGAAACAACTCGGGGAGAATGGATACGATATTATTTTAGGTGTCCGTTCATCCGTATTTCTGCCTTTCCGGAATCTGGGATTGGTGATTGTGGACGAAGAGCACGAAAATACTTATAAACAACAAGACCCGGCACCCCGTTACCACGCTCGTAGTGCGGCGATTGTGTTGGCAGCCATGTATGGAGCCAAAACATTGTTGGGAACAGCTACACCGTCCATCGAGTCATGGCAGAATGCGATGGATGGAAAATACGGTTTTGTACAACTGAAAGAACGATATAAAGAGATACAACTGCCGGAGATTATTCCGGTCGATATAAAAGAATTGCATCGAAAGAAGCGGATGGTCGGCCAGTTCTCACCACTTCTGATACAATATATGAAAGAAGCTCTGGAACAGAAGGAACAAGTGATTCTTTTTCAGAACCGCCGTGGTTTTGCTCCGATGATAGAATGTCGTACCTGCGGTTGGGTGCCGAAGTGTAAGAACTGTGATGTAAGTCTTACCTATCATAAAGGAATCAATCAACTGACCTGCCATTATTGCGGCTATACCTACCAGCTTCCGAAGGCTTGTCCCGCCTGTGAAGGGACGGAACTGGTAAACCGCGGTTTTGGTACGGAAAAGATTGAAGATGATATTAAAGTCCTTTTCCCGGAAGCTGCCGTGGCGCGGATGGACTTGGATACTACCCGTACCCGTTCCGCCTACGAGAAGATTATCGCGGACTTCGAACAAGGAAAGACCGACATACTTATCGGAACGCAAATGGTATCCAAAGGACTGGACTTCGACCATGTAAGCGTCGTTGGAATACTGAATGCGGATACCATGCTGAATTATCCCGATTTCCGTTCTTATGAACGCGCTTTCCAACTGATGGCGCAGGTAGCGGGACGTGCCGGACGTAAGAACAAGCGGGGACGAGTAGTACTGCAAACCAAAAGTATCGAGCATCCGATTATTCATCAGGTCATCGCTAATGATTATGAGGACATGGTGGGCGGACAACTGGCGGAACGTCAGATGTTTCATTACCCGCCTTATTACCGTCTGGTATATGTCTATCTTAAAAATCATAATGAAGCCTTGCTCGACCAGATGGCAGCAGTGATGGCAAACAAGCTGCGAGCCGTATTCGGCAGCCGTGTGCTGGGTCCGGATAAACCGCCGGTTGCCCGTATCCAAACGCTGTTTATTAAGAAGATAGTGGTGAAGATTGAACAGAATGCGCCGATGGGACGTGCGCGGGAACTATTGTTGCGCATCCAGCGTGAGATGATTGAGGACGAACATTATAAATCTTTGATTATCTATTATGATGTAGACCCTATGTGATGAAAGAATTTATTCCCCCTTATTAATAACCTTATATTAATTTAATTAACTAACTAACCATGAAACGACTTACTATTATTTCTTTAGCCAGTCTATTTAGTATGAGTTCTCTGCTTGCCCAGCAAGGAGTTACTCAGTGTGGAACCCCGACAGGACAACCGAAATTTCCTTTGGGAACTTATCAGGAATTGCCTGATCCTACAGTACCTTCCGAGAAGGAATGGGCGGCAGTCACAACGACGCAAGTCTCTTGGGGTACAACAGATACTCGTTATGCGAAGCATCAACTTCCCTCGTTGAGGACTCAAAAGAGTATTTCCCTGAAAGGATGGCGCGGTGAACGTGTGAATGCGCAAGCTGTTGTATGGACAGGAACGGAACTGAAAGACCTGAACTTCAGCTTCTCCGATTTTAAGGATAAAAAAGGAAATACTCTTTCGAAAGATGCGTTGACTGCCGGCTTTGTACGTTATGTGATGACAGATGAACTGAACAAAGATGGGAGAGGGGCATGCGGTCACCGCAAATCTGTGGATTACGATTCGTTGCTGGTAGCCGATCCGATTGACTCGAATCTGAAGTCAATGGCATTGCCTGCCCGTACCGTTCAACCTATTTGGGTACAATGTTGGATTCCACAATCTGCTGTTCCCGGAACTTATAAAGGTGAGTTATTGGTCAATGACGGCTCGAATTTGTTACAACGCCTGAATCTTGAAATAAATGTTTCTTCCCGAGAACTTCCCCAGCCCTCGGAATGGGCTTTCCACTTGGATTTGTGGCAGAGTCCGTATGCCGTAGCCCGTTATTATCAGGTTCCTCTGTGGAGCCGGGAACATCTCGAAGCTATGCGTCCTTTGATGAAAATGCTGGCAAATGCCGGACAGAAGATTATCACGGCTACTTTGATGCATAAGCCCTGGAACGGTCAGACGGAAGATTACTTCGATACAATGGTGACCTGGATGAAGCGTGCCGACGGTACATGGGCTTTTGACTATACCATCTTCGACCGTTGGGTAGAGTTCATGATGAGTGTAGGCATTGACAAGCAGATTAACTGTTACTCAATGGTGCCTTGGGAATTGTCTTTCCAATATTACGACCAGGCTACGAACTCCCTGAAGTCGGTGAAAACAGCACCGGGCGAACAGGCTTATGAGGAAATGTGGGTGGCAATGCTTACTTTCTCCAAACATCTGAAAGAAAAAGGCTGGTTCGATATTTGCACTATTGCAATGGATGAACGTCCGATGGACGTGATGCAGAAAACATTGAAAGTGATTCGCAAGGCTGACCCGGATTTTAAGGTTTCGTTGGCAGGAAATTATCATGCGGAGATTGAACCGGATTTATATGATTATTGCATTGTAATCGGTCAGAACTACCCCGAAGATGTACGTATCCGCCGTAAAGCCGAAAACAAGCGCACTACCTATTATACTTGTTGTACGGAAGCACATCCCAATACGTTTACTTTCTCTGATCCAGCCGAAGCTGCCTGGATGAGTTTCTATTCTTCAAAGAAGCATCTGGACGGCTATCTGCGTTGGGCATATAATAGCTGGCCTTTGGAGCCGTTGCTCGATTCACGTTTCCGTACGTGGGCGGCCGGAGATACTTATCTCGTGTATCCCGGAGCCCGTAGCTGTATCCGCTTCGAACGTTTGATCGAAGGAGTACAGGCGCATGAGAAAATAACGATTCTTCGTCAGGAATTTGAGAAGAAGGGAAATAAAGCCGGATTAAAGAAGATAGAGAAAATGCTGGCTCCGTTCAAATTGGGTGATATGCCGGAAATACCGGCAGCCGTTACCGTGAACCGGGCCAATCAGATATTGAACTCATTCTAAGAATGAGAAGCTTATTTACGATTGGACGATTTACGGTTGATATTCTTTTATAATCTGAAAAATATGTGTGCATGGCTAATGGCTATTGCGTAATACTAACTTCAATTGTGTATTGTAAATCGTCTAACCGTAAATAAAACAGGTTTTAATATGAAGAAAATATTATTTGTCTGTTTGGGAAATATCTGCCGTAGCTCTACGGCAGAAGGAGTAATGCTTCACCTGATCAAAAGAAGCGGGGCTGGAAAAAGAATTTGTAATAGATTCCGCCGGAATCCTGTCTTACCATCAGGGTGAACTGCCGGATAGCCGGATGCGTGCTCACGCAGCACGGCGTGGTTATGAACTGGTGCATCGTTCGCGCCCTGTCCGTACGGAAGATTTTTATAATTTTGATTTAATCATCGGTATGGACGACCGGAATATAGATGACTTGAAAGAAAAAGCTCCTTCTACGGAAGAGTGGAAAAAGATTCATCGTATGACGGAATATTGTTTTCATATTCCTGCTGATCATGTCCCCGACCCCTACTATGGAGGAGCCGAGGGATTTGAATATGTGCTTGATGTACTTGAAGATGCCTGTGCCGGCTTGCTTACTTCTTTAACTCAGGATAGCTGATCCGGGTATGATAAGCAATCTTTAATTTCTCCTTGAATACAGCTTTCACTGTTGCAATGTCCTTGAAAGTGATAGGGCACTCTTTGAAATAACCTTCTGCAACTTGGGAGTCAATGATCTTGTCGACCAAGTTGCTGATACTTTCTTCTGTATATTCCGGCAGACTGCGCGAGGCGGCTTCCACTGCATCCGCCATCATCAGGATGGCCTGCTCTTTGGTGGACGGATTAGGGCCGGGATAGGTAAACAACTCTTCATTGGGCTCTTCGTCCGGATGCTCATTCTTCCATGAAATATAGAAATATTTGGTCTTTCCCCGTCCGTGATGGGTACTGATAAAGTCCTTGACGGCTTTGGGCAGATTATGCTTGTCGGCCAACTTTAACCCGTCCGTGACATGATTGATGACAACCTGTGCGCTTTGTTCGTAACCCAGGTTCTTGTGCGGATTGATTCCCCCCGACTGATTCTCTGTAAAGAAAGCCGGATTCTCCATCTTCCCTATGTCGTGATATAAAGCTCCTGTACGCACCAACTGGCTTTTTGCCCCAATGCGGATAGCTGCCTCTGCTGCCAGATTGGCCACCTGCATGGAGTGTTGGAACGTTCCGGGCACAGTCTCGGACATCTGTCTCAACAAATCATTATTTATATTTGAAAGTTCTACCAAAGTCACATTGGAGGTAAATCCGAACGTCTTCTCAAGTAAGAATAGTAACGGATAAGCGAATAGCAATAAGATTCCATTAATAAAGAAATAGGTGTACATCCGTATATTCAATTTCGAAAGGTCATTCGAAAGTCCGTTCTCCGTCATTAGCTCGAAAGCAAAATAAACAGCGGCATAAGTCAGTATGACCAGCAATGCCGTGTGGAAAAGCTGTGATCTCTGCGAAAGTTCCCTTAAACTGAATATCGCTACCATGCCGGCTGCCAGTTGGGTAAGAATAAACTCATGTGGAAAGCGCAGTGATATGGAGCAGATCAATATCGTAATGACATGTGTAAGAAACGCTGTCCTTGAATCAAGGAACACGCGTATAATAATAGGTAGCATCGCATAAGGGATGATATACACGTTAAATACATTATGCGTCACCATAAAGGCCGTGACAATGCTATAAAATACAATCAATGTGAATAGTAATGACAAACTCCCTTTTCGCTGGTAATAATCTTTCCTGAACAGGTCAAGATAAAGCATGAAGCAGAGCATCAGCATACCGACGAACAGAATCTGTCCGCCAATAATCAGGCGGCTCTGCCCCATAGATTCATTGCGCTTGATGGACTCTTTGCGCAGCGATTCCAGTATGTTGTAAGTTTCAGGACTGATGATTTCCCCCCGGTCGATAATCTTTTGTCCGCTGACTACCAGTCCTTTTGCCCAGGAATAGCTGTTTAGCATCTCTTCTTTGGCTGTCTGGGTTCTCTGCTCGTCAAAGGTGAGGTTGGGAGTAATGTACTCATTCAGCGAACATTGCCTGAGAATCTCCCGGTTGAAGTGGATGGAATCTGCTGAAAGCAGGTATTCATATGCTTTTTTCACGGTGTAAATATCGTCTGTCGGGTGCGAATTGGCAAGTTTGTCGTCAATAACCATGATAGACGAAGTGCTGTCTTTCTGCAACTGTTGGATATTCTCCGTAGATACAATGCCTGCCTGGTAGATTTCTTTTAGAGTGCGTTCAATGTAGCGCAGGTAATCTATGGAAGGAAGAATTCCTTTCAGGTTCGTGTGGTAGTTCTCTTTCAGTTTGGCTATTGCATCCTTTTCAATTTTCTTGTCAAGCTCATAATAAGGCTGGAAAAGAGACATCAGACTGTCCTGCTCTTTCTTCACCACCGCGTCGTCCTTATAAATAGGAAAGTCGAAAGTAGCTATCAATTGTCCGTACTTCCAGGGTTTGTTTATGTCAAACTGATAGTTGAATTTCCCGTCACGCGGCAGGAAATAGACAATCAATGCCACAGTGCTCACAAACAGCAGTGATTTATATAGTAAATCTCTCCGTGAAAAACTCTTTTTCTTATTCAAATGTTCCATATCCACCTAAATTTTTGCGAAAAGTACAAAAAAAAACAATAGTGTGGAAAAAAAGGTTTAATTTTGCCACGATTTACCTATACTAACCCAAATTATGGCAGAAAGAAAAGTAAGAGTTCGTTTTGCTCCGAGTCCTACGGGAGCATTGCACATCGGTGGTGTGCGTACAGCTTTGTATAATTATCTATTTGCGCGTCAACACGGCGGAGACCTCATTTTCCGTATTGAAGATACTGACTCCAACCGGTTCGTGCCGGGAGCGGAAGAGTATATACTTGAGTCATTCAAGTGGTTGGGTATCCACTTTGACGAAGGAGTGAGCTTCGGTGGAGAACACGGCCCGTACCGTCAGTCCGAACGTCGCGAAATCTATAAGAAATACGTGCAGATTTTGTTGGATAATGACAAGGCATACATCGCTTTTGATACTCCCGAGGAACTGGACGCTAAGCGTGCGGAAATTGCTAACTTCCAATATGATGCATCGACCCGCGGGATGATGCGCAATTCTCTGACAATGTCGAAAGAAGAAGTGGACGCATTGATTGCTGAAGGAAAGCAATATGTGGTTCGCTTTAAGATCGAGCCGAACGAGGATGTTCACGTGAACGACCTGATTCGTGGTGAGGTGATTATCAATTCATCTATCCTTGATGATAAGGTACTATATAAATCGGCTGATGAACTGCCTACTTACCACTTGGCTAATATCGTAGACGACCATTTGATGGAAGTGTCTCATGTAATCCGTGGCGAAGAATGGTTGCCTTCGGCACCGCTGCACGTACTTTTGTACCGTGCATTCGGCTGGGAGGATACGATGCCTGAGTTTGCCCACCTGCCTCTGTTGTTGAAACCGGAAGGTAACGGTAAACTGAGCAAGCGTGACGGCGACCGTTTGGGATTCCCTGTATTCCCATTGGAATGGCACGACCCGAAATCAGGTGAAGTTTCTTCAGGTTATCGTGAATCCGGCTATCTGCCCGAAGCGGTAATCAATTTCCTTGCTTTGCTGGGATGGAATCCGGGTAACGACCAGGAAGTGATGTCTATGGACGAGATGATAAAACTGTTCGACATTCATCGTTGCAGCAAGTCCGGAGCTAAATTCGACTATAAAAAAGGTATTTGGTTCAATCATCAGTATATCCAGCTTAAACCGAATGAAGAAATTGCTGAACTGTTCTTGCCTGTATTGAAGGAGCATGGTGTGGAAGTTCCTTTTGAAAAGGTGGTGACTGTAGTCGGCATGATGAAAGATCGTGTAAGTTTTATCAAGGAACTGTGGGATGTATGTAGTTTCTTCTTTGTGGCTCCTGCTGAATATGACGAAAAGACAGTGAAGAAACGCTGGAAAGAAGACTCGGCAAAATGTATGACTGAGTTGGCGGAAGTAATTGCCGGCATCGAGGATTTCAGTATTGAAGGCCAGGAGAAAAGTAGTGATGGACTGGATTGCCGAGAAAGGTTTACCATACAGGTAATATTATGAATGCTTTCCGCCTGACACTGGTAGGTGAGGGCAAAGGTCCTCATATGTTCGATATTTCCTGGGTGTTGGGTAAAGAGGAGACGATAGCTCGTATGAAACGGGCGGTAGAGGTTCTGAAGTAATCGACATAGTGCTATGCTTTACAATCTGGCAATAGTTATTTATGACCTTTTGGTTCATTTGGCTGCACCATTCAGTCGCAAACCCCGGAAGATGATGAAGGGGCACTGGGTGGTGTACGATCTTCTTCGCCAACAGGTAGAGAAAGGGGAGCAGTATATCTGGTTCCATGCTGCCTCATTGGGTGAATTTGAGCAGGGGCGTCCTTTGATTGAAATGATTCGGGCGAAGTATCCTGACTATAAGATATTGCTGACATTCTTCTTCTCCTTCGGGTTATGAAGTGCGTAAGCACTACCGGGGAGCGGACATCGTTTGCTATTTGCCGTTTGATAAACCTCGTAATGTGAAGAAAGTTTCTGGATATCGTGAATCCTTGTATGGCTTTCTTCATTAAATACGAATTCTGGAAGAACTATCTGGACGAATTGCACAAACGTCGTATTCCCGTCTACAGTGTTTCGTCCATTTTCCGTCGCGATCAGATATTCTTTAAATGGTATGGTGGAACTTATCGCAATGTGCTGAAGGATTTCGATCATTTGTTTGTGCAAAATGAGGCTTCCAAACGCTATTTGTCGAAGATTGGCATTAGTCGTGTGACAGTGGTGGGAGATACCCGCTTCGACCGTGTGTTGCAGATTCGGGAAGAGGCCAAAGACCTCCCATTGGTGAAAATGTTTAAAGGAGACAATGCCTTTACGTTTGTGGCAGGCAGTTCTTGGGGACCGGATGAAGATTTGTTCTTGGAGTACTTCAACACCCATCCGGAAATGAAGTTGATCATCGCTCCGCACGTGATTGATGAAAATCATCTGGTGGAGATTATCAGTAAACTGAAACGTCCTTCTGTACGCTATACTCGTGCTGACGAAAAGAATGTATTGAAAGTTGATTGCTTGATTATCGATTGCTTCGGACTGTTATCTTCTATTTATCGGTATGGGGAGATTGCTTATATCGGTGGTGGCTTTGGGGTAGGCATCCACAACACGTTGGAAGCTGCCGTATATGGTATCCCTGTTATTTTCGGACCGAAATATCAGAAATTTATGGAAGCTGTACAGTTGCTCGAAGCTAAAAGGCGCTTACTCCATTAAGGATTACGATGAACTGAAAAGTTTATTGGACCGTTTCCGGACAGATGACGTTTTCATGCGTGAGACCGGCGCGAATGCCGGTTATTATGTGACCAGTAATGCCGGAGCTACGGAGAAGATTATGCATATGATAAATTTCTAAATATAGACCGCCTTTCATGAGGCATTGGTAATCGAATTTATCTCCATGAGGTTGTGTCGAGAGTTAATAGTGATTTGACCCACAAACCTCATGGAGTTTTTTGTCATATCTTGCTGTTATCCTGCTATCTATTGATTTCGTGCTTTAATATTTCTTCCAGTTCTTTTCGTGTCACGTGAATGAACCGTTTTACTATCTTTCCCTGCTTGTCTATCACCGGATACATCGGTAATCCTGACATTTGAAAATGTTTCTAGAGATAGCCCCATTGTTTTTCGTTTAGCCAGTAGTGTTCGCCGGAAATGTCTTGTATGAGTATCTTCCAAGTCTTTTCTATTGAACTAGGGCCGGTAAGGTAGACGAACGTTACCTCTTCACCCAGTTCCTTTTGACTGGTTCATATTCTTTAATCATCTTTCGACAACCGCCGCACCAGGTAGCCCAAATATCGATAAATTGTACTTTCCCTTTGTGGCGGGCAATGAGGGAATCGCGAACTCCTCTTCCGCTACTTCAGGTGCTTTGCAGATATTGGGTTCTTGGGTGATTGTTTTCCGGTGGGGCTGCATCTGCCGGTTCATGTCCTGGATAATTCCCAGGAAAATTACTCCTCTATTTATACCACTGCGAATACATCAGATAATTGTGTGCAATCTTTTGATTCAGCTCTTTGGCTTGCTCAGGATCTACTTTCTTTATAAATTTGGCAGGTACTCCGCCCCAAATACTTCCAGGCTCGATTACTGTGTTACTTAGGACCAAGGAACCGGCGGCAACAATTGCCCCTTCGCCAACTACAGCATGGTCTAGTAGGGTCGACCCCATTCCAACCAAAGCATAATCTTTGATAGTTGCTCCGTGAATGGTAACATTATGTCCCACGGAAACATGGTCACCGATTTCGATAATTGATTTCTGATATAATGTATGTAGCACGCTCCCGTCCTGTATGTTTACTCCGTTTCCTATTCGTATGGAGTTGACGTCACCGCGCAATACGGTATTAAACCAGATACTGCAATCATTTCCTATTTTTACATCTCCTATGATAGTTGCATTATCTGCGAGGAAGCAGTTCTCTCCGATTTCGGGAGTGAATCCCCGTACTGATTTGATTAAAGCCATAAAATATTTGTTTCTAATAAAGTTTTTTATTTAATACAATTGAATGTTGCCTGACACCCGGGTGTCAGGACGTCTGAGACCCGGGTCTTGGATAGCCTGAGATCCGGGTGTCGGGTATGCTGACATCCGGGTGTCAGGCAAGGTCTGTTTAAATGGAAGCAGTCGCCTCTTGTAGCCAGACTTTTTCTTCTTCGCAAAGATTCGGAGATAGTTTCTCGTAGACAGTCTGATGGTAACTGTTCAGCCATCCGATTTCTTCATTTGTCAGCATCTCCTTGATTATCCCTTTCTTACAGATTGGGCATAGGGTAATTGTTTCAAACTTGAGATAATCTCCGAACATACCTTCTTTATCTTTACAAACTAGCGTCAGGTTTTCTGTGCGTATTCCGTGACTTCCGGCTTTATAAACTCCCGGTTCGTTAGAAGTAACCATGCCCGGTTGTAATACAACGGGGTTTTCGTTCATGCGGATACTTTGCGGGCCTTCGTGTACGCTGAGGAAATGACCGACTCCATGCCCTGTGCCATGAAGGAAGTTCATTCCGTGATTCCAAATTGGCATACGGGCCAATACATCGAGTTGAGCGCCTCGAGTGCCGGCGGGGAACTTTGCCATCGCTAGCGCAATATGCCCCTTTAATATTAAGGTATAATCTGTTTTCTCTTCCTCGGTAAGCTCTCCTAACGCAATAGTTCGGGTGATGTCGGTGGTACCGTCCAAATATTGGGCTCCCGAATCTAATAGTAGAAATCCTTTTGGCTGGAGTGTTACATCACTTTCCGGTGTTGCCGAATAATGTACGATTGCTCCGTGCTCTCTGTATCCTGCGATAGTGTCGAAACTTTCCCCCATATAAAGAGGTTGGGCAGCTCTGAACTCATGTAGTTTTTTGTCTACACTTAATTCCGTTTCTTTACCGGAAGGGACTGTTTCTTCCAACCATTTGAGGAACTTCACGAGTGCCACGCCGTCCCGTTGCATGGCAGCATGGATACCGGCTATTTCTTGTTCATTACGAATCGCTTTTAATAATTCCACAGGAGACTCTCCACGAACAATCAAACACTTAGGATTGATGGCGGAATAAATTGCGAAATTTGTTTTCTTGGGGTCGATGAGGATGTTCTTGCCGGTAAAACTGTTTAGAAAGCTTTCTACTTTGTCATAATCGTGCAGGTTTACGTGCTGTTCTTTTAAGTAAGACTCCACCTCTCGCGTGACTTTTTGGGGCGAAATAAAATAAGTCACTTCATCCTGAGTGATTAGTAAATAGCTGATTACAACCGGATTGCAATGTACGTCACTTCCCCGCAGATTGAGTGTCCATGCTATTTCGTCCAAAGCGGATAAGAATAAAGCATAAACTCCTTTTTTCTTCAACTCTGCACGGATAGTGGAAATCTTTTCTTTACAACTTTTTCCTGCATAGTTAATATCGTAGATGAAAGCCGGGGAATCGGGAATGGAAGGACGGTCTTTCCATATACTTTGTAATGGATCGCCAAATATATCGAGCCGTAACTGATGTGCTGCAAGTTCTCCTTTCATCTGCTCTACTTGTTGTACGGAGAACATTTTCCCGTCTATGCTGACAGATTCGTCGGGTTTTAAGTTCTGGCAGAGAAATTCTGTGATGCTTGGGGTTTCCGGCAACATCTCTTTATATAAGGTAATGCCACTGCCTTCCAGCTCTTTCTCAGCTTGTAGAAAATAACGGGAGTCTGTCCATAGTCCGGCTTTATCCATTAATACGGTGACGGTTCCTGCAGAACCGGTAAATCCGGAAATCCATTCGCGGGACATCCAGTGGGGGGCTACATATTCGCTCAGGTGCGGATCGGTGCTGGGGATGATAAACGCCTTGATATAGTTGGGTTTGAATGTCATGCGCAGCGCATGCAATCTCTCTTTTATGCTCTGTTTCATACTTTATTATATTATTTTAGGTACATAAGTGACTCAAAGGTACTAACTTTCTACGTTTAATGGCTTGTTTATGAATAGTTTTTGAGAAATAATTGCCGAAAGTTTTGTGAATAAAGAAAGTATGTGTAATTTTGCGACGCAATTTGACTGCGGAAATTTTAAACCATAACATATTTAATAATAACAAAATGATTGTAGTACCTGTAAAAGAAGGCGAAAACATTGAAAAAGCGCTGAAGAAGTTTAAGAGAAAATTTGAAAAAACTGGCATCGTTAAAGAGTTGAGAAGCAGACAACAGTTTGATAAACCGTCTGTAACTAAAAGACTTAAGAAAGAACGTGCAGTTTACGTGCAAAAACTTCAGCAAGTAGAAGATTAATAATTCGTAATTTCCTTTGAATTATTGAATTCTTTTCATACATTCGTTGCAGAATTATAGATGTAGCGATATTATGTTAACAGATTCTTTTCTTGATTATCTCCGGTACGAGCGGAATTATTCTGAGAAAACCGTACTGGCTTACGGTGAAGATATAAAGCAGCTACGGGAGTTCGCTCAAGAAGAGTATGGAAAATTTGATCCGCTAGAGGTAGAGGCTGAACTGGTTCGTGAGTGGGTTGTTTCACTAATGGACCAGGGGGATATACTTCAACTTCGGTAAACCGAAAGCTAAGTTCTCTCCGGTCGTTCTATAAGTATCTTTTAAAACAGGGTGAAACGACTGTGGATCCTTTATGTAGAATAAAAGGACCTAAGAACAAAAAGCCGTTGCCTGTGTTTTTGAAAGAAAGCGAAATGGATCGGTTGTTGGATGATACAGATTTTGGTGAAGGGTTTAAAGGTTGTCGGGATCGTCTGATTATTGAGATGTTTTATGCTACGGGCATGCGTCTCTCTGAATTGATTGGTCTGGATGATAAGGATGTGGATTTCTCTGCTTCTCTTCTGAAAGTAACCGGGAAAAGAAACAAGCAACGGCTAATACCGTTCGGTGAAGAACTGAAAGATTTGATGCTTGAATATATTAATGTAAGAAACGAAATGATTTCCGGAAGGTCGGATGCCTTTTTTGTAAGAGAGAATGGTGAGCGGCTTTATAAGAATCTGGTCTATAATTTAGTGAAACGGAACCTTTCGAAGGTGGTAACGTTTAAAAAAACGTAGTCCTCACGTGTTGAGACATACTTTTGCCACAACGATGCTGAATAATGATGCGGAATTGGGTGCGGTGAAAGAGCTTTTGGGTCACGAGAGTATTGCAACTACCGAGGTCTATGCGCACGCTACTTTTGAAGAACTTAAAAAAGTGTATAAACAAGCTCATCCACGAGCCTAAAAACAAAGGAGGTAAGTATGGAAATTAGAATTCAATCGATTCACTTTGATGCAACAGAACAATTGCAGGCTTTCATTCAGAAGAAAGTGTCTAAGTTGGAAAAATATTACGAAGATATAAAGAAAGTGGAGGTGTCATTAAAGGTAGTTAAACCAGAAACTGCGGAGAATAAAGAAGCAGGGTATAAAGATTCTTATTCCTAATGGTGAGTTTTATGCAAGTAAGGTGTGCGATACATTCGAGGAAGCAGTTGATTTGGATGTGGAAGCATTTGAAAAACAATTGGTGAAATACAAGGAAAAACAGCGAAATAAATAAAAAAATATCGCAAATATTTTGCGGGAAAGAAATAAATGACTAAATTTGCAGCCGTTTCGCTCGCATTGGGACGTGACGGTTGCATTTTTTAAGCTAAAACGCCTCTTTAGCTCAGTTGGCCAGAGCACGTGATTTGTAATCTCGGGGTCGTTGGTTCGAATCCGACAAGAGGCTCAAAAAGAAGAAGAACAAAGATAGAACATCTGTCTTTATCATATTGTTTGAAAATAGTTCTTTATTTCTTGATTTTGAAAAGGGCAAATACCAGAGTGGCCAAATGGGGCAGACTGTAAATCTGCTGTCTTTCGACTTCGGTGGTTCGAATCCATCTTTGCCCACAAAGAAGACAGAGTGAAAACTTTGGCAAATGCGGAAGTAGCTCAGTTGATAGAGCATTAGCCTTCCAAGCTGAGGGTCGCGGGTTTGAGTCCCGTCTTCCGCTCTTTTTTTCTTGCTGTTATAGCTCAGCGGTAGAGCACTTCCTTGGTAAGGAAGAGGTCCCGGGTTCAAGTCCCGGTAACAGCTCAGTAAGTGTAAATGCTGATTATTAATCAAATAAATAACAAGTAAAGCTATGGCTAAAGAGAAATTTGAACGTACCAAACCGCACGTAAACATTGGTACAATCGGTCACGTTGACCACGGTAAGACAACGTTGACAGCTGCTATCACTACTGTGTTGGCAAAGAAAAAGGTCTTTCTGAACTTCGTTCTTTCGATTCTATCGATAATGCTCCTGAAGAAAAAGAAAGAGGTATTACTATCAATACTTCACACGTTGAGTACGAAACTGCTAACCGTCACTACGCACACGTTGACTGTCCGGGACACGCTGACTACGTAAAGAACATGGTTACTGGTGCTGCTCAGATGGACGGTGCTATCATCGTTTGTGCTGCAACTGATGGTCCGATGCCTCAGACTCGCGAACATATCCTGTTGGCTCGTCAGGTAAACGTTCCTCGTCTGGTTGTATTCATGAACAAGTGCGATATGGTTGAAGATGCTGAGATGTTGGAACTTGTTGAAATGGAAATGAGAGAATTGCTTTCATTCTATGATTTCGACGGTGACAATACTCCGATCATTCAGGGTTCTGCTCTTGGTGCATTGAACGGTGTTGAAAATGGGAAGACAAAGTAATGGAACTGATGGAAGCTGTTGATACTTGGATTCCACTGCCTCCGCGCGATGTTGATAAACCTTTCTTGATGCCGGTAGAAGACGTGTTCTCTATCACAGGTCGTGGTACTGTAGCTACAGGTCGTATCGAAACTGGTGTTATCCATGTAGGTGATGAAATCGAAATCCTCGGTTTGGGTGAAGATAAGAAATCAGTTGTAACAGGTGTTGAAATGTTCCGCAAACTTCTGGATCAGGGTGAAGCTGGTGACAATGTAGGTCTGTTGCTTCGTGGTGTTGACAAGAACGAAATCAAACGTGGTATGGTTCTTTGTAAACCGGGTCAGATTAAACCTCACTCTAAATTCAAAGCAGAGGTTTATATCCTGAAGAAAGAAGAAGGTGGTCGTCACACTCCATTCCATAACAAATATCGTCCTCAGTTCTATCTGCGTACTATGGACTGTACAGGTGAAATCACTTTGCCGGAAGGAACAGAAATGGTAATGCCGGGTGATAACGTAACTATCACTGTAGAGTTGATCTATCCGGTTGCACTGAACACCGGTCTTCGTTTCGCTATCCGCGAAGGTGGACGTACAGTAGGTGCTGGTCAGATTACTGAAATTATCGACTAATACACAATATTAATCAGTTCCCGGTTTTACATCGGGAACTGATTATGTACAAACGGGAGTAGCTCAGTTGGTAGAGCACCGGTCTCCAAAACCGGGTGTCGGGAGTTCGAGCCTCTCCTCCCGTGCTAATATTTATGAAATGAAAAAAGTAGTAGCTTATATTAAAGAATCTTACGACGAACTTGTTCATAAAGTATCGTGGCCTACGTATTCTGAACTTGCTAACAGTGCAGTAGTTGTTTTATATGCTTCCCTGCTTATTGCATTGGTAGTATGGGGTATGGATGTCTGTTTCCAGAACTTCATGGAAAAAATCGTTTATCCACATTAAAAAATTAGGAATTGAAAATGGCTGAGATTGAAAAGAAATGGTACGTTCTGCGTGCTATTAGCGGTAAAGAAGCTAAGGTAAAGGAATATCTTGAAGCTGACCTTAAGAACAGCGACCTTGGTGAATATGTATCTCAGGTATTGATTCCTACTGAAAAAGTTTACCAGGTTCGCAATGGTAAAAAAATTGTGAAGGAAAGAAGTTATCTTCCTGGCTACGTTTTAGTGGAGGCTGCTTTGGTTGGTGAGGTCGCTCATCATCTGCGCAATACTCGAATGTGATAGGCTTTTAGGTGGCTCCGAAAAACCGGTTCCCCTCAGACAATCAGAAGTGAATCGTATACTTGGTACAGTGGATGAACTGCAAGAAACGGGTGAAGAACTCAATATTCCGTATGTAGTGGGAGAGACTGTGAAAAGGTTACTTTTGGTCCTTTCAGCGGATTCAGTGGCATCATTGAAGAAGTGAATAGTGAAAAGAAAGAAACTAAAGGTCATGGTGAAGATATTCGGGCGCAAGACACCGCTTGAATTAGGCTTTATGCAAGTGGAAAAGGAATAACGCAGAATTGTTACGCTGTAGTTGTCCTTCGTTTAATGTTATATATAAATTAATAAAAAAATGGCTAAAGAAGTTGCTGGACTAATCAAATTACAGATTAAAGGAGGCGCGGCAAACCCATCACCCCCAGTTGGACCTGCATTAGGTTCTAAGGGAATCAACATCATGGAGTTTTGCAAGCAATTCAACGCCAGAACCCAAGACAAAGCAGGTAAGATTTTACCTGTTATCATTACTTACTACGCAGATAAGTCTTTCGATTTTGTAATCAAGACTCCTCCCGTTGCCATTCAGTTGCTTGAAGTGGCTAAGGTAAAGAGTGGTTCTGCTGAGCCTAACCGTAAGAAAGTTGCCGAGATTACTTGGGAACAGGTTCGTACGATTGCTCAGGACAAAATGGTTGACTTAAACTGTTTTACTGTGGAAGCTGCCATGAGAATGGTTGCAGGTACAGCTAGAAGTATGGGTATCGCTGTAAAAGGGGAGTTCCCGGTTAATAATTAATAAACTTCAATTGTAATGGGTAAACTGACAAAAAATCAAAAGTTAGCTGCAGGAAAAATTGAAGCAGGGAAAGCATACTCACTGAAAGAAGCTGCATCTTTGGTAAAGGAAATCACTTTTACTAAGTTTGATGCTTCATTAGATATTGATGTACGTTTAGGTGTAGATCCACGTAAAGCAAACCAAATGGTGAGAGGTGTCGTTTCACTTCCTCATGGTACC
>SCPN01000326.1_pt1 | contig 134892 bp, 161 predicted proteins | sample 6106831 | NCBI WGS metagenome assembly SCPN01 (sample SAMN10720447, study PRJNA508395) | human gut metagenome | isolation source: Participant 1, 0 month | reverse complement strand
TTGCCAGTCTTATTCCGAATATCGCAGCCGGACTACATGTACCAGCGGTTGTAATGATTATGCCGATGCATTTTGCCACGACGCTAGCGCGCGCGGTTTCGCCGATTACTGCGGTGGTGGTCGTTACGTCAGGAATTGCAGGCGTTTCGCCTTTTGCGGTGGTGAAGCGAACAGCGATCCCCATGGCAGTCGGTTTCGTGGTGAATATGATTGCCACAATCACGCTATTTTATTAAGCCATTAAAAGACAAAACAGGCCACCAGGGCCTGTTTTTGTATTACTTCACAACGCGTAATGCCGGTCGACCACCGCGTGGTGGCTGCGGAGGTTCATCGTCAGGATGAGTGTCATCATCGTGATCTGGCTTGTCGCCATCAATAACCGACATAACGGTTTCGTTGTCTGCCGATGCCTCTTCATCATTCATGATGCTGGTATCTTCATCGTAGGCAGCTTCAGGCTCAAACATCGTGCCTGCGCCATTTTCACGGGCGTAGATAGCCAGCACGGCAGCCAGCGGCACAGAAACCTGACGCGGAATGCCGCCAAAGCGCGCGTTAAAGCGTACCTCATCATTCGCCAGTTCCAGATTGCCGACAGCACGCGGCGCAATGTTGAGTACGATTTGCCCGTCACGCGCATATTCCATAGGAACCTGCACGCCAGGGAGCGTCACATCCACCACCAAGTGCGGCGTGAGCTGGTTATCCAGCAACCACTCATAGAATGCACGCAGCAGATAGGGACGACGTGGTGTTAGCTGTGACAAATCCATACAGATTAACTCCGGCCCAGACGCATTTCACGTTCTGCTTCAGTTAAAGAAGCAAGGAAAGAGTCACGCTCAAAGACGCGGGTCATATAGCCTTTCAGCTCTTTCGCACCCGGGCCGCTGAACTCGATGCCCAGTTGCGGCAGACGCCACAGCAGCGGAGCAAGATAGCAATCGACCAGGCTGAACTCATCGCTCAGGAAGTACGGCTTCTGACCGAAGACCGGCGCAATCGCCAGCAGTTCTTCGCGCAGTTGCTTACGTGCGGCATCTGCTTCAGAAGCTGAACCGTTGATGATGGTGTTCATCAGCGTGTACCAGTCTTTTTCGATGCGATGCATGTACAGACGGCTTTCACCGCGAGCTACCGGGTAAACAGGCATCAGTGGCGGATGCGGGAAACGCTCATCCAGATATTCCATAATGATGCGAGATTCCCACAGGGTCAGCTCACGATCCACCAGGGTCGGAACGCTCTGATTCGGGTTGAGGTCAATCAGATCCTGAGGCGGATTGTCCTTTTCCACGTGTTCGATCTCGAAACTTACACCTTTCTCAGCCAGCACAATGCGGACCTGATGGCTATAGATGTCAGTAGGACCGGAAAACAGCGTCATTACCGAACGTTTGTTGGCAGCGACAGCCATGAAAACCTCCAGGTATAGTCAGAATTTTTACTGCTACCAGCCACCAGGTGGCCAGTCAGAAGTTGTGTTACCCAGTAAGGAACGACTCTCTTTGTTCGAAAATCAAACAAAAAATGAGCAATACCCGACATTTGGGCAGAAAATTGGATGATAGTTTACCAGATTTTGCGACCTTTGTGGTGAGTCGATGCCGGAAATGGGGAAAAAGAGATGCGCTTTAGTCTGAAATAGTTGACTTAGTCCCTTATTGCCGATGTGGTTTTTGTTTTGCCTGTCTGTCAGACGGTAGCAAAAAGCAACTTTCCAATTTTTACGCTGATTCAGAATTTAACCATAAAAAAACCCGCCGAAGCGGGTTTTTTCGCAAATTGTTTTCTGCCGGAGCAGAAGCCAATTAACGTTTGGAGAACTGCGGACGACGACGTGCTTTACGCAGACCGACTTTCTTACGTTCAACCTGACGAGCGTCACGAGTAACGAAGCCAGCTTTACGCAGTTCAGAACGCAGGGACTCGTCGTATTCCATCAGAGCGCGGGTGATACCGTGACGGATCGCACCAGCCTGACCAGAGATACCACCACCTTTAACGGTGATGTACAGGTCCAGTTTCTCAACCATGTCGACCAGTTCCAGCGGCTGACGAACTACCATGCGGGCAGTTTCACGACCGAAGTACTGTTCCAGAGAACGTTGGTTGATTACGATTTTACCGTTGCCCGGTTTGATGAAAACGCGAGCTGCGGAACTTTTGCGGCGACCAGTGCCGTAGTATTGATTTTCAGCCATTGCCTATAATCCCGATTAGATGTCAAGAACTTGCGGTTGCTGTGCCGCGTGGTTGTGCTCGTTACCCGCGTAAACTTTCAGTTTACGGAACATAGCACGACCCAGCGGGCCTTTTGGCAACATGCCTTTAACCGCGATTTCAATCACACGCTCAGGACGGCGAGCAATCATCTCTTCAAAGGTCGCTTGTTTGATACCACCGATGTGGCCGGTGTGGTGATAGTACACTTTGTCAGTACGCTTGTTGCCGGTTACAGCAACTTTGTCAGCGTTCAGAACGATGATGTAATCACCGGTATCTACGTGCGGAGTGTATTCCGCTTTGTGCTTACCGCGCAGGCGACGAGCCAGTTCAGTAGCCAGACGGCCCAGAGTTTTACCGGTCGCGTCAACAACATACCAGTCGCGTTTTACGGTTTCTGGTTTAGCTGTAAAAGTTTTCATTAAAAGCTTACCCAATAAATAGTTACACGTTGGTGAACACCCAAACGTCTTCAATTGTTGAGGTTCACACGACAAAGTCCGGCAAACCTACCCCTTCGAATAGCCTATGCCAGCACACAAAAAGTTTTGGGAAAAAAACTTTCTTGTAACGTGGGGTCGCAGGATTATAGAGAAGTCGGGGTCAAAGATCGACCCCTTTTTGTGATTTGTGACAGGTTTTAACCCGCCAAATGCTCGCGCTTCAGATACTCTTCGCTTTGCATCTCTTGCAGACGTGACAGGCAACGCTGGAACTCAAACTTCAGCCGATCGCCCTGATAAATTTCATACAGCGGCACTTCTGCACTCACCACTAATTTGACATGGCGCTCGTAAAACTCATCCACCAGCGCAATAAAGCGCCGCGCTTCGCTCTCCATCAACCGCGTCATAACTGGTACATCAAAACATGATCGTATTGAGAGCAATATTTGCGTTTCGCCCGCCAGCAACTATGGTTTATCCATCTGTTCGGTGTTTCATCGTTGCCAGTGGCGGTTTTCGTTGATGCGCCTGAGTGAGTGTACGCAGTCGATAATCAACACCAGCGTCCACGTTCATTACATCACAATGCTGTTTAATGGCATCGATTGCAGGCAGAAAACGCGCACGTTGCAGGCCATTTCGATAAAGTTCGTCCGGCGGAATATTTGACGTCGCTACCAGGGTAATACCGCGGGTGAACAGGGCTTTCATCAGACCGCCAAGTAGCATGGCGTCGGTAATATCAGAAACAAAAAATTCGTCAAAACAGAGCACGTCAGTTTCGGCTTTAAAGCGATCGGCAATAATTTCCAGCGGATCGGTCTGCCCCTGTAAGGCAGTTAGCTCTTCATGCACCCGCAGCATAAAACGGTGAAAGTGCAGGCGCTGTTTCCGCTCTCCCGGCAGGCTTTGATAGAAAAGGTCCATCAGCCAGGTTTTCCCGCGTCCTACACCGCCCCACATATATAAGCCACGCACTGGCGTATGCTTTGTGTCTTCGCGTTTACCCCACAGCTTACCGACCCGCGCCATTAGCCCACTCGTCCTGGGGGCTGGTGGCGTGCTATTGATGAGTTCCTGATAAATAATTTCCAGGCGGCTGACGGCCTCTTTTTGAACGTCGTCGGGTTGATGGCTGCCTTCATTGAGCGCCTTCAGGTATTGCGATGTTGGGGTAACGCTTTGCATGATCTTATTGTTATTCCTTGAATAATCGGTGCGCCGTTGTTCACGGTTGACGAAAAAAAGGCCGTTCTACACTACGCGATATGCAGTCGGGATTCCACTTCTGTGGAATTAACGGTTATAGTGGCATAATCAGCCGCAGGCATGGAGCCTGAAGCCAACACCCTACGGAAACAAAAGACAACGGGAGATGTTCATGACCTGGGAATATGCGCTAATTGGGTTAGTCGTCGGCATCATTATTGGTGCTGTGGCCATGCGTTTTGGTAATCGTAAACTACGCCAGCAACAGGCGTTGCAGTACGAACTGGAAAAGAATAAAGCTGAACTGGACGAGTATCGCGAAGAGCTGGTTAGCCACTTTGCCCGCAGCGCGGAATTACTGGATACCATGGCGCACGACTATCGCCAGCTGTATCAGCACATGGCGAAAAGCTCCAGCAGCCTGCTGCCGGAACTGTCTGCAGAAGCAAACCCGTTCCGTAATCGTCTGGCAGAGTCTGAAGCCAGCAACGATCAGGCACCGGTGCAGATGCCTCGCGACTATTCTGAAGGCGCATCCGGCCTGCTGCGTACTGGCGCGAAGCGCGACTAATTTATTTTTCGGGCGCAGCCATTGCGCCCTCCTCTTCTCTCCCTCCCCGACTATCATTTAATCTGGTGTCTCATTGTTAGCCGTCTGAAAATTCAATAACATCAAACTGTTTTGAATCTCTTTTCTTATCATTCAGGTACGAGAGCAGGAATAATGAAAAAACAAACCCAGCTGTTGAGTGCATTAGCGTTAAGTGTCGGGTTAACTCTCTCGGCGTCATTTCAGGCCGTCGCGTCGATTCCAGGCCAGGTTGCCGATCAGGCCCCTCTCCCCAGTCTGGCTCCAATGCTGGAAAAAGTGCTTCCGGCAGTGGTGAGCGTACGGGTGGAAGGAACGGCCAGTCAGGGACAGAAAATCCCGGAAGAATTCAAAAAGTTTTTTGGTGATGATTTACCGGATCAACCTGCACAACCCTTCGAAGGTTTAGGCTCCGGTGTCATCATCAACGCCAGTAAAGGCTATGTGCTGACCAACAACCATGTGATTAATCAGGCACAGAAAATCAGTATTCAGCTCAATGATGGGCGCGAGTTTGATGCAAAACTGATTGGTAGCGATGACCAGAGCGATATCGCCCTGTTACAAATTCAAAACCCGAGCAAATTAACGCAAATCGCTATTGCCGACTCCGATAAATTGCGCGTCGGTGATTTTGCCGTAGCGGTCGGTAACCCATTTGGCCTTGGGCAAACCGCCACCTCTGGCATTGTTTCCGCATTAGGCCGCAGCGGGTTGAATCTTGAAGGTCTGGAAAACTTTATCCAGACAGATGCTTCCATTAACCGCGGTAACTCCGGCGGTGCACTATTAAACCTTAACGGTGAGTTAATTGGCATCAACACTGCAATCCTTGCGCCTGGCGGCGGGAGCGTCGGGATTGGATTTGCCATCCCCAGTAATATGGCGCGAACACTGGCGCAGCAGCTTATCGACTTTGGTGAAATCAAACGCGGTTTGTTAGGCATCAAAGGCACCGAGATGAGTGCCGATATCGCCAAAGCCTTCAACCTTGACGTGCAGCGTGGCGCGTTTGTCAGCGAAGTGTTGCCAGGTTCTGGCTCGGCAAAAGCGGGCGTCAAAGCGGGCGATATTATTACCAGCCTCAACGGCAAACCGCTGAATAGCTTTGCTGAGTTGCGCTCTCGTATCGCGACCACCGAGCCGGGCACGAAAGTGAAGCTTGGCCTGCTGCGTAACGGCAAACCACTGGAAGTAGAAGTGACGCTCGATACCAGCACCTCTTCGTCGGCCAGCGCTGAAATGATCACGCCAGCGCTGGAAGGTGCAACGTTGAGCGATGGTCAGCTAAAAGATGGCGGCAAAGGTATTAAAATCGATGAAGTTGTCAAAGGAAGCCCAGCTGCTCAGGCTGGCTTGCAAAAAGACGATGTGATCATTGGCGTCAACCGCGATCGGGTGAACTCGATTGCTGAAATGCGTAAAGTGCTGGCGGCAAAACCGGCCATCATCGCCCTGCAAATTGTACGCGGCAATGAAAGCATCTATCTGCTGATGCGTTAATGTCGTAAACCGGGCATCAGGCTTACGTGTGATGTCCGGTTAACTCGTGGTATGCTGCTGCCGTTCCCTTTTTTAATGACGCCTCCATCATGTTTGTGAAGCTCTTACGTTCCGTTGCGATTGGATTAATTGTCGGCGCTATTCTGCTGGTTGCCATGCCTTCGCTGCGCAGCCTTAACCCGCTTTCCACTCCGCAATTTGACAGTACCGATGAGACGCCTGCCAGTTATAATCTGGCGGTTCGCCGCGCCGCGCCAGCGGTGGTTAACGTTTACAACCGTGGTTTGAACACCAACTCTCACAACCAGCTTGAGATCCGCACCTTGGGATCCGGTGTAATCATGGATCAACGCGGTTATATCATCACCAATAAACACGTCATCAACGACGCCGATCAGATCATCGTCGCCTTACAGGATGGTCGTGTATTTGAAGCATTGCTGGTGGGATCTGACTCTCTAACCGATCTGGCGGTACTTAAAATTAATGCCACTGGCGGTTTACCTACCATTCCGATCAATGCACGTCGCGTACCGCACATTGGCGACGTGGTACTGGCGATCGGTAACCCGTACAACCTCGGGCAGACCATTACCCAGGGGATTATTAGTGCCACGGGTCGAATCGGTCTGAACCCGACCGGGCGGCAAAACTTCCTACAAACCGATGCTTCCATTAACCACGGTAACTCTGGCGGCGCGCTGGTGAACTCGCTGGGAGAACTGATGGGCATTAACACGCTGTCGTTTGATAAGAGTAACGATGGCGAAACGCCGGAAGGTATCGGCTTTGCGATTCCTTTCCAGTTAGCAACCAAAATTATGGATAAGCTGATCCGCGATGGTCGCGTGATCCGCGGCTACATTGGTATCGGCGGACGCGAGATCGCACCACTGCACGCGCAGAGCGGTGGTATAGATCAACTGCAAGGGATCGTGGTTAATGAAGTGTCACCTGACGGCCCAGCGGCGAATGCGGGTATTCAGGTCAACGATCTGATTATTTCGGTGGATAACAAACCGGCCATCTCTGCTCTGGAGACGATGGATCAGGTGGCGGAAATTCGCCCTGGTTCGGTGATCCCGGTTGTAGTGATGCGTGATGATAAGCAGTTAACGCTGCAGGTCACCATTCAGGAATATCCGGCAACCAATTAAGTCGAGTGCTCAAAACAAAAACCGGAGTCTGTGCTCCGGTTTTTTATTATTCGCTAATTAATTACTTATTAACGAACTCTTCGCCCAGGGCGATATCTTTCTTCAGCGTATCCAGCATACCTTCCAGTGCGCTCTGTTCAAATGCGCTCAGGGTACCGATAGATTTACGCTCTTCCACGCCGTTTTTACCCAGCAGCAGCGGTTGAGAGAAGAAACGGGCGTACTGACCGTCGCCTTCAACGTAGGCACATTCGACAACGCCTTGTTCGCCCTGCAGTGCACGAACCAGAGACAGACCAAAACGTGCAGCTGCCTGGCCCATAGACAGGGTTGCAGACCCACCACCGGCTTTCGCTTCAACCACTTCAGTACCTGCGTTCTGGATACGTTTGGTCAGATCAGCCACTTCCTGCTCGGTAAAACTAACGCCAGGAACCTGTGACAGCAGCGGCAGAATGGTAACACCAGAGTGACCGCCAATAACCGGCACTTCAACTTCGCCTGGCTGTTTGCCTTTCAGTTCCGCAACAAAAGTGTTGGAACGAATGATATCCAGCGTGGTAACGCCGAACAGTTTGTTTTTGTCATAAACACCGGCTTTTTTCAGCACTTCAGCAGCAATCGCAACTGTGGTGTTAACCGGGTTAGTGATAATACCAATGCACGCTTTCGGGCAGGTTTTCGCAACTTGCTGTACCAGGTTTTTCACGATGCCGGCGTTAACGTTAAACAGGTCGGAACGATCCATACCCGGTTTACGCGCTACACCTGCAGAGATAAGAACGACATCTGCGCCTTCCAGCGCCGGAGTCGCATCTTCACCAGAAAAACCTTTGATTTTCACAGCAGTAGGGATATGGCTCAGATCGACAGCCACACCGGGAGTCACTGGAGCGATATCATACAGAGAGAGTTCTGAACCTGAAGGCAGTTGGGTTTTTAACAGTAGTGCAAGCGCCTGGCCAATACCGCCAGCAGCGCCGAGGACTGCGACTTTCATCCTAAACTCCTTATTATATTGATAAACTAAGATATGTTGCTCCGCTGCCGCGACCTTAATCCACAAAATTGCCGTTTACAATGACCACATCTCAAGAATGTGTAGTCACGCAAGTTTAGCGTTTATGCATTTAATTGCCGTAATCAGGAACCTAACTTACGTAATTAACAGTCGCTTATGCATTAGCGCAACATTCCAACAGGTGGTGACAATATACCCTACCGTTCAGCCAAAACAACATCAATTTGATAACAATTAATTTACTTTTAAGCAGAATTTGCATGCCGTGACGCAGGCATGTTTCTCAATAACGAAATTTGATAAAATCCCGCTCTTTCATAACATTATTTCAGCCTTCTTCAGGGCTGACTGTTTGCATAAAAATTCATCTGTATGCACAATAATGTTGTATCAACCACCATATCGGGTGACTTATGCGAAGCTCGGCTAAGCAAGAAGAACTAGTTAAAGCATTTAAAGCATTACTTAAAGAAGAGAAATTTAGCTCCCAGGGCGAAATCGTCGCCGCGTTGCAGGAGCAAGGCTTTGACAATATTAATCAGTCTAAAGTCTCGCGGATGTTGACCAAGTTTGGTGCTGTACGTACACGCAATGCCAAAATGGAAATGGTTTACTGCCTGCCAGCTGAACTGGGTGTACCAACCACCTCCAGTCCATTGAAAAATCTGGTGCTGGATATCGACTACAACGATGCAGTTGTCGTGATTCATACCAGCCCTGGCGCGGCGCAGTTAATTGCTCGCCTGCTGGACTCACTGGGCAAAGCAGAAGGTATTCTGGGCACCATCGCTGGCGATGACACCATCTTTACCACCCCTGCTAACGGTTTCACCGTCAAAGACCTGTACGAAGCGATTTTAGAGCTGTTCGACCAGGAGCTTTAATCTCTGCCCCGTCGTTTCTGACGGCGGGGAAAATGTTGCTTATCCCTCTCAACCCCCTGCTTTCCCCTGCGATTAATTTAACGAATAGTGCGTTTTACTGCGACATGTCATTCACACAATGAATACATAAGGTAAAAAAAGCACATTATGCAAAATTCATTATCTAATTGAAAACACTAGAATTAACGATAAATAACCGTATTTTTAATTCTTTTTTGTTATTAACATTCACATTTTTAACACTTAGTATCAACAGAAACAGTTAGCGTGGTATTAATTAGTTCAATAATTAGTGTATACTTGATTTTGTGATAAGGGTCACGAAACAAAGACCCAGCAAAAAGATTATGTCGAGGTAAAAAAAAAATCATGAAAATCAAAACCACTGTTGCTGCATTAAGCGTACTTTCTGTTCTCTCTTTCGGTGCATTCGCTGCCGACTCCATTGATGCTGCACAAGCACAAAACCGTGAAGCAATCGGGACCGTATCCGTAAGTGGTGTGGCGTCTTCGCCAATGGATATACGTGAAATGCTGAACAAAAAAGCGGAAGAGAAAGGCGCAACGGCCTACCAGATTACTGAAGCTCGTAGCGGTGACACCTGGCACGCTACGGCTGAACTGTACAAATAAACCCTCATCGTCTTGTCCGACGATATTGCCCCCGGTTCGGGGGCTTTTTTTTGCGCTAATGACGAACATTAAAACGCAAATGCCCTTCCAGCTCTTCCTCTGCCTCATCAAACAGCAATATTAACGCGCCAAAACGGCGACGCGTTTTCTCTCCCAGATGAACAAATTCAATCTCAAGTGGTAGCGGCAGGACATCATTCATTAACACATCCCATAGTGAGTCGAGATCGCGTACCTTATCTTTCGCCAGACCAAAGGCTTGGCTGAAGTCGCGATAAAAATCCTCCTGACTCTCAATCTCATCAAAATCAAAGGTATAAATATTCATCTGTTGCCACCGTCACGTTTCGCGGCGAGTTCTGCCGTTCATCGCTAAGTATAGCCATGAAAAAACCGACGCTTTTGGCGTCGGTTTTGACTTAACTATCGGTCAACGCATGTTGATACTTATGGAGCATCCCCGCCAGCCGATGAACCGGTTCCGTCACCTGCGGTGGCGCTTGCCAGATGCGTAGCTTTTCCTGGTAGATTTCCAGTTCTTCCAGCAACTGACCAAAGTACCGACGACGTTTATCATCGCTACGGGCAGATATCACATGGTCTGCTGTGCGGCGCATTTGTCGGTGAAACGCCGATAAATCCTCGTTAACCGGGATCGGCGCATCACGCAGGCGCTGGTGCGCGATAATCATCGTCAGCGCCAGGCGAAATTTCGGCAAATCCCCTGGGAACTTATTCATCAGCAAAAACAGCTGCTGATAAAGTGCCGGGAGGTGGTTCTCTTTACGACGTGCCACATTGGTAGTCATCGCGGAAACAGCGGCAGAAACAAACTGATTAAGCAGTACACGTCCAGTCCTGTCGCGCGATTTATCCCGCACCAGCAAAATAACGGTGAACGCGAGCACACAGCCGACGATTTGCCCTAATGCGCTGTCGAGAAACTGACTGAAATGGAAAGTCATCGGGTTATCCAGCACGATAATATTTATGGTGCTGGCCAGCGCCCCCATCGAGCCCAGTCGCCGTTTCTGGGCTATTCGAGGAAGAATCCCAGCACTGCCAGGCTAATACACAGCAGCAACATGCTCTGTTGGGTATTAGGGATAATCACCAAAAAGTAGAGCAGCCCTAACGGCAGCGCGGCCAGCGTCCCGTAGATAAAGTCGATCGCCACCATGCGTGGATTCGGCAAACCATTGCCAGTACGTCCGACGCAATCATCACCATTGCACCACTGCCGGAAGTCCAGCCCGTCCACAGCCAGAAAAGCGTTCCCAGAATGCAGGAAAGTGTGGTTCGCCAGAAGTTAACCATCGCATGATGACGTTCGGCTGACTCTACTTTGACTTCCGGTTCGCCTTGCAGGATCTCTTCTTCGGTGGCGTTGATTTTTGTGTTACTGATAACGCCGCGCTTGAGAAGCTGATAACGCGTTGCCGCCGCGACCCAGCTATAAATGGTGACAGGCGTTTCCCGTTCCCCGGTCCAGGCGATAACTCTTCGCAGGCGTTTGAGCTGCTTGTGGACGTCCTGCGCGGTTTCTACCGGCGTGTCAAAAAATTCGCGGAAAGTATCAGTGATCAATTCCGGGCGCGTATTCTGAATAAGATAAGTTTCGCAGGATTGGGTAATCAGCGTCAGCGATAGCGTATTGATCGCTTTTAAACGTCGATTGGCCCGCGCCCAGCGGGAAGATTCCATATTCAGGTTGCTGCGCATACCTTGTAGCGCCGTGGTGCGTCGCACCAGGTCGCCCCAGGCTTTATCGACAACTTCACCATCGCCATGCTTGATACAGAGTTGCATTAATTGATATTGCGCGACCAGCAAACTTTCCAGCTCTCGATCCACTTCTTGTTTGATCGATCGCGGAGAAAAGAGCAAATCCGCCATAATCGCACACACAATACCGATAACGATCTCGCTACAACGTTCGACGGCAAACTGCGGCGTAAGCAATGGTTCCGGCTGAATGGTGATCACAATGATCAGCGCGGTATAACCGGCCAGCCCCCACGCGTACGAGTTTTCTATTCGTACCAGCGAGGATATCCAGGTACAAAAACCGGCCCAGATACAGCACACCAGAATCATCAATAATGGTGCGCGGATCATCGCAATGATGATCACCAGTCCGGCAATACAGCCAATAAATGTGCCGATGATGCGCAAAAAGCCACGATAGCGAATAGCGCCAGAATACGGTTCACCTCCCGCAGCAAAGGCCGGACCGGCGGCAACAATCGCCGCTGTCAGTACCGCCCAGCGTGGCGTTTCCAGCTGGAAGTGAAAGCCAACAAACAGCGCCAGTACAATGGCGGTCGCCAGTTTTACCGCAAAGCGAATATGTTGGTTAGCAATGGAGAAAATACCCATCGTGATTAACCAAACTCACGCAGGCGATGGGCCATTTTACGGAAGAACGAATCCTGGCTTTCGTCGCGATCTTGTTTGCCAGTGACCACCACTGTAGCAGTGGTGCCCGCAGGCCAGATGTTCTCTTGCTGGTTGTCGAGACGAATACGAACCGGAACACGTTGCGCCAAACGCACCCATTCAAGGTTAGAGTCGATGGTCGCCATCCCTTTGTCGTCACGCGTGCTGCTGGCGTTGGTGACCCCAGCGGCAACACTATCAACAGTCCCTTTCAGCACTTTGTTACTGCCAAGCGGCGTGATCTCTGCACGATACCCCGGACGCACCCCTTCCAGCTTAGTTTCTTCCATATAGGCCAGTACATAGAAGGAGTTCTGTTTCACCAGCGCAACCGCCGTTGATCCTCGAGTAATAAACTCACCGGTATAGACGTTGAGGTTGGTCACCCAGCCATCTGCTGGCGCGCGGATCACCGTGCGTTCAAGATCCAGTTTTGCCAGATCGCGGGTCGCCTGCGCTTTCGCTAACTGATGCAGAACCGTTTGTAGTACGTTGTTAGCCTCAGGTCGATCTCTTCGCGAGACATCGCCTGCACACCGAGACGGTTACGACGTCCGGCCTCCTGGCGTTTCTCCTGTGCCAGTACCTGATAATAAGCAACATCGGCTTGCGCTTCCTCAAGCGCCTTTTGATAGCGCGGCTGGTCGATGGTGAACAGTATCTGTCCTTTTTTCACCAGCTGGTTATCATGAACATTCACCTGGGTAATGAGTCCAGAAACGTCCGGCGCGATCGCAACGACGTCAGCGCTAAAGCGCGCGTCACGCGTCCAGGGGGATTCGGTGTAATAGACCCAGGCATTAAAAATTGCGATGAAGGCCAGAATGACTAATACGACCGTGATGGCCGTACGGGAGAATTTTCTTATTAGTGTTTTCACTTCAACCTCAAACGAACAGTCGCGATATCAAATAAAACAAGCAGCAATAGAGCGCGGTGTTGAACAACGCCGGATGCCAGACAAAGTCGTAGATACCTGTTGGCACAAGTACCCGGCGCACCAGCCAGAAAATCGCCAGTGATAAAAGCAATTCAAAAAATATCGGTGGGAAGGACAGCCCAAACACCACGATAACGGGAAACAGACTCATGTTGACCTTGGTTGTATAGAGAGAGCAGGCGTTATTATTTTCAGCATCTGTCGCCGCAGAGAAGGGCATGGAAAGCCGGGCGAGAGCAACATTGCTGTAGATTGATATTTAATATATTAGCGTAACTGTTATGCTGTTATCTATATTATGTGATCTAAATCACTTTTAAGTCAGAGTGAATAATGGAACGACTAAAACGCATGTCGGTGTTTGCCAAAGTAGTTGAATTTGGCTCTTTTACCGCCGCCGCCAGACAGCTACAGATGAGCGTTTCGTCCATCAGTCAGACGGTGTCAAAACTGGAAGATGAGTTGCAGGTAAAGCTGTTAAACCGTAGCACACGCAGCATTGGCCTGACCGAAGCCGGTAGAATTTACTACCAGGGCTGCCGTCGTATGCTTCATGAAGTGCAGGATGTTCATGAGCAACTGTATGCCTTCAATAACACCCCCATCGGGACGCTACGCATTGGCTGTTCTTCAACTATGGCACAAAATGTTCTCGCCGGGCTGACAGCCAAAATGCTGAAAGAATACCCAGGTTTGAGCGTCAATCTGGTTACCGGAATTCCAGCCCCCGACCTGATTGCCGACGGTCTGGATGTGGTGATCCGCGTCGGCGCGTTGCGGATTCCAGCCTGTTTTCCCGCCGTCTTGGCGCGATGCCAATGGTGGTGCGCCGCGAAAAGCTATCTCACACTAATACGGCATACCGGAAAAACCCGCCGATTTAAGTAGCCATTCATGGCTTGAATACAGCGTGCGGCCCGACAATGAATTTGAACTGATTGCACCGGAAGGGATCTCGACTCGCCTGATCCCGCAAGGGAGATTTGTGACTAATGATCCGATGACGCTGGTGCGCTGGCTAACGGCGGGTGCCGGGATCGCCTACGTGCCGCTGATGTGGGTGATCAACGAGATCAATCGCGGTGAGCTGGAGATCCTGCTGCCGCGTTATCAGTCAGATCCACGCCCGGTTTATGCGTTATATACCGAAAAGATAAGCTGCCGCTGAAGGTACAGGTCGTGATCAACTCGCTGACGGATTATTTTGTTGAGGTCGGTAAATTGTTTCAGGAGATGCACGGGCGCGGAAAGAGAAGTAATTCATATTGTACTGTTACGTTCTACAAACCTGTGCCAACGGGTTCCCCTCACTAACCCCAGAGGAGCGAGGGGACCGTTCGTGCACGTAGAAAGATTAATTATCCTTCTGAAAATAATGAAATTATTACGCAGTACCGCCAACAGTCAGGTTATCAACTTTCAGCGTTGGCTGGCTCCACGCCAACCGGCAAACTTTGCCCTTCTTTACCGCAGACACCCACGCCGTTATCCAGTTTCAGGTCGTTGCCAACCATCGAAATCTGCTGCATGGTTTCGATACCGGAACCAATCAACGTCGCGCCTTTCACCGGCTTCGTTACTTTACCGTTTTCAATCAGATACGCTTCTGAAGTGGAGAAAACGAATTTGCCGGATGTAATATCCACCTGACCGCCACCAAAGTTCGGTGCATAGATACCGTACTCAACGGATTCAATAATTTCCTGCGGGTCGATTTACCCGGCAGCATATAGGTGTTGGTCATACGCGGCATGGGCAGATGGGCGTAGGATTCACGGCGACCGTTGCCAGTCGGCGTCATCCCATCAAACGCGCGTTGAGTTTATCCTGCATGTAGCCTTTCAGAATGCCGTTCTCAATCAGCACGTTGTACTGGCCTGGCGTACCTTCGTCATCAATCGCCACCGAACCACGGCGATCGACCATCGTGCCGTCATCAACCACGGTACACAGTTCTGAAGCCACCAGCTCCCCGACCTGCCCACTAAATACTGAAGTGCCGCGGCGGTTGAAGTCGCCTTCCAGACCGTGACCTACCGCTTCATGCAACAGCACGCCCGGCCAACCTGCGCCAAGTACTACCGGCATGGTGCCCGCTGGTGCAGCAACGGCAGAAAGATTGACCAGCGCCATACGCACTGCTTCTTTTGCCCATGTGCATCCGCACGGACTTCGCCGTCAAGATCGGCAAGGAAGAACTCATAACCAAAACGACCGCCGCCGCCACTGGCACCGCGTTCGCGTTTGCCATCTTCTTCGACCAGAACGCTCACGGAAAGACGCACCAGCGGACGAACATCCGCCGCCAGCGTGCCGTCGGTGGCCGCAACCAGAATTAATTCATAAACGCCGCTGAGGCTGGCAGTCACTTCTTGTACGCGCTTGTCCGCTTCGCGGGCAACCTTATCGACGCGACGCAGGATATCCAGCTTCTCTTCACGGCTCATGCTTTGCAGCGGATCTACCGAGGTATACAACGGGCTATGCTCTACCGCGCCCAGCGTCTGTACTTTGCCATCACCACTATCACGGACGATGGTGCGCGCCGCTTGCGCACTCTGTTCCAGCGCCAGCAGGCTGATTTGGTCAGCGTAAGCAAATCCGGTTTTTCACCACTGATTGCACGCACACCAACGCCCTGATCGATGTTGTAAGAACCATCTTTAATAATGCGGTCTTCTAAAACCCATGGATTCGTGATAGCTCGACTGAAAATAGAGATCGCCATAATCATAAGGCGACGTTCGGCCAGTTGACCGAGGATCGCGAACAAGTCCTGATGTTTCAGGCCGTTCGCCGCTAGCAATTGTTCACTTACCGTTAAGACTCATCGTTTTGCTACTCGTTAGTTACTGCAGTAGAGGATTTTTACGGCTGCCGGATGCGGCGTGAACGCCCTATCCGACCTACGGTTATGTTCTGGCTCGTTGGCCTTTGGCAACGATTATCATATGAGATTGGGGCAATTACGCGCCCTCGTCAAATCATTGCGCTTTTCTTTACGCGGTTGGCGCAACACTTCGTTGATTTGCGGATCGTCCAGCGGACCCGAAATGTGATAGCGCAAAATGGAGACTTTGCTCCACAGCGGCCCCAGCACTTTACTGGCTGCAAATACTGCCGCGCCAACAATGGGGTTAACCGCAAAAGCCGCAGCACGCCCACCGTCGCAGAAATCTCTGGTGCGACAACCGCTTCCATATTCAGGTCGCGACGTACCAGATTTACCGACCCTTTCATGGCGATATCCGCCTCCAGGCCATCCACCAGCGTGTCGTCGGTGTGCATAACCCCGTCTTTAATCCACGCGGTGCTGCGAATGGAGTCAAAATAGAACCCTTCGCCAAAGTGTCTCTGAAATCAAAACGCAGCTTACGCATCAGGGCATCTACGCTCAATAAGCGCAGCAATTGCCCGGCATGTCCGGTATTGATTTCCGGTAATTTCGCCTTTACCCAGTTGAGTATGAATGATGCCATTCAACGTCGCTTCATCTGGCTGCCGGTGCTTTGCGCCAGTGTAAATCGTAATCCACATTAAATGACGACTGGCGTATGGGCGTCGTGACACAAAATTCTGCGGCGGCATCAATTTTCTGCCCGCGCAGTTTTCCTTTCAGCGAGGTACGTTCATTCCCCGGATTATTAACCCATTCACCATCGGCAGTAAGCCGCGAGAAACCAGTATCAATCAGTCCATTGGTCAGCGTTAACGTATCGCCAGAAATGGTGAGATCACTGTCAATACGACCGATTTTGCCCCCAGAACCAGCACTCTGTGCATCGTATTTGTGCGTCCGCCAGCCACGGAAGTTAATGCGCTCCGTTGTCGGAAAGGTGATGACGGTGTTGAATCACCACGAGTTTTCGCCACGCTCGGGTTGTAATAAAGATATTTGATATTCGCCAGCCACGGCGCGTTATTACGCATCGCCAGCGTGGCATTGATTTCACCCTGCGCCTCAACCAGGGTGCCATTTGCCGTCGGTTGCGAAACAATACTCAGGTTATTCCATTTGCTGATTTCCCAGTGACAACATAGGCGTACGTAACGTTATGTGTTGTGGAAACTCGCTGCACCACCGACACTCTCCGCAGCGCCTTTCTGGAACAGGGCCAGCCACTCGGCACCATTCATCGGCGGCATATTGAGTTCAACGCCACTTTGTTCCGGCAACGGCGGGAGCGTTTTACTGTCTGCCGCCCAAATAGCACGATCGAGCGTCAGCTTTGACCAAGCAACCAGCGGCTATTGAAATGGTTATCCGCACCAGCCTGTCCGGTTAATTCAAAGCTGTTGAGATTGCCATCAACCTTAACGTTTACCGCTAGTGGTTCACCCGCAGGTTTGGCTAACGGTGAAGGTAAGTGACTGCTCACATTCTTCAGATCGCCGTTCAGCTCTACGTTATAGGTCGCGCCAGCATGATAAGGCAGCTCAATGCCCACTTTACCATCCCACGCCACGCTGCCACTCAATGCTTCGTTCACCGCTTCAGGCAGAACGCCGGTTTTCGCCGGTTGCCAGTTACCGTTGAGGTTTACCGCAACTGGTAGGCTTTGCCCCTTCTTTGGTGGAAAATCCACGTTCAACGGCTGATTAAACCAGCTTGCTGTCAGTGGTTCACTTTGCAGATCGCCATTGATAAAGCTGAATTTACCGCTCAAATTTTTCAGGGTGCTGTCGAGTGGTTTGATAAACAGACTGTTATTACGCAGCGTCACTTCACCTTTCGCGGTTACCAGCTCGCCGTTCAGCGGGATATCAAGATGTAAGCGAGCATTCACATCGCCGTCGAGCTGGAGTTCTTGCAGGGTCGCACCCAGGGAATCTTTCAGCGGTGTCTCATCAAAGTAAGGGCCTACGGCTTTACCGGACCTTTAATGTCAGCGTCAATCAGCAGTTTTTCTTTTGAGTAGTCAGGATCACTGCGGTGAGATTACTCGCGCGCACGCCGCCCAGATTAACGCCATCGGTTTTCATCCATAAACCGTCGTTAATAAAGTCCAGTTCAATATCAAGGTTAGTTAATGCAGGCCAGTCCGGCTGGAAGGCAAACTTCGCGTTGCAGCGGCACCAGCACTTCAAACTGACCTTCGTTGTGTTTATAGGGGAAGAGTTGCGGATTGCCACCATAAACCAGCGTCGCGTTATCCGCTTCACCGCCCTGAATCGCGCCACTTAAGTAATCAACCGGTCTTTACCCATCAAGTTTTCCGGAAATAGCGCCGGCTTGTGAACCATCATCGGTACTGATGCCAGCCAGAATACCAGCCGGGTTCATCGTTAGCAGGTTGCAGGTAACGAAACCGCCGCGCGCATGGACGGCTTTGGCTTTAACGTCAATATTACGCCCATCCAGCTGGAAACCTTTGTCATTGTTCAGCCAGCTTATAGTTGCCGCCGTCGGCGATTTCCAGTGGCGCACGGAATACCGTTTCGTAAGGCATCTTTGCCTGCTTCATCGACGCGGTAAGCAAACCATTTTCAACGCTGCCGGAAAGCGTCCGGAGAAGTGTTCCGCACCCGGTAATAATTTCCATTGCTTCCAGGCCAGATCGCTCCACGATGCCTGAAAACGGTATTGTCTGCCGCCTGAAGCGGGATATCCAGCGCCAGAGTGTTAATCTTGCCGCTCGGTTGTGTGGAGCGCCAAACATCACCCAGTGCAGGTGAAAGTTTCGCGGCCAGCGGGCGTATGCCCTCCAGGCCGCCAGCTCCAGATTACTGGCGCGAATCCGGAGTTCGTCACTGCGTTTATTGTCTTTGCCGCCAACGTCCTGTTCCGGTATCCAGCCAGCGTCAATGCTCCGCTCGGCCAGGGTTTACCGTCCATCGTGATCCGTGTATCGGGAATAGAGAACTGCCAGCCCGGATTTTCACGCGTAATATGCGCGGTCAGATTATCCACCGACAGCGTATGCGTTTCCTTCTCGCCCAACCAGCTGGCACCGCCCTGTTTCAGCCAGACGTCACCGCCGGTTACATCGCCTTTGTCGATCGTCATCCAGCCTTCAAGGGAGAACTGTGCCGTTTCCAGCGCAATATTGTCCTGCATCCATTTACCGAGCCACGGCTTCAGGTCGATGTCATCCGCCTGGAGCCAGACGCGACCATTGCTTAACAACCCCTCATCATCGCGCAAATCCATGCGCACCTGCATCACGCCATGCTGTCCGGTAAGGCTGAGAGGCTTACCAGACCTTCCGCACGGTGTCGACGTGGATCGTTCAGCCAGTGAGTTGTGGGATCGCCAGCTCGGCGCGCAGACCGGATGGCGTCAGGAAACTGACTTCACTGTCGCGGAGATCGAAATGGTCAAATTGACGAAGAAACAGATCGCTGATGTGACTGGCTTCCAGACTGTCATCGCTACCACCGCTGGTGATAGGAGTGTTGGTTCGAAGCGCAGCTGCCAGAAAGTGAGATCACGAAACTGCCAGCGCATATGTAACAGGCTTTGCCAGACATCCAGCGCCAGAGTAACGCGTTTAACCGAAAATTCGCCGCCATCTTTAGTTCTGCACGGATGTCGTGTGCTTCAAGCGTCGGGCCAAAATTCTGCCAGCTGGCTGAGAGCTGACTGGCTTCTACCGGCATGCCAGTCGCGGATTCTATTTTGTTGAGGGATTTCCGGACGCCAGGCGTCAAGATGCGGTAAAGCAATACGCAGGCCGCTAACCAGCAGGGCAGCGATCACAACGAGCGCGGCTCCAGTAAGCAGTAAAATCCCCGGCAATCGCCTCACCCGTCACCCTTGTCTGCTAAAAATGTGACTCAAAACCCTTTGCCGGATGGCGGCCCAGCATCTGTTTACATCATTACGACGTCAAACTGCTCCTAGGTTATAGAGCGGTTCAATTTGTACTTTAACCTGTTTACCAACGAAAATTTCCACTTCCGCCAGCGAGTGTGACTCTTCGCCTTTCAAGGCTTCAGCTACTGCCGGAGAAGCATAGACCAGGAAACGGTCGGAGTCGTAAGCATGGTGGACACGAACAATCTCGCGCATGATTTCATAGCATACCGTTTCCACGGTTTTCACCGTTCCGCGACCGTGGCAGGTTGGGCATTCGTTACACAGTACGTGCTCAATGCTTTCGCGGGTGCGTTTACGCGTCATCTCCACCAGCCCCAGCGCCGAAAAACCATTAACGCTAGTTTTCACCCGGTCTTTGCTCAATGCCTGCTCCAGCGAGTGCAGCACGCGTCGGCGGTGATCTTCATTATTCATATCGATGAAATCAATAATGATAATCCCGCCCAGATTGCGCAACCGTAACTGGCGAGCGATAGCCTGCGTCGCTTCAATATTGGTATTGAAAATGGTGTCGTCCAGATTGCGATGACCGACAAACGCCCCGGTATTGATGTCCACGGTGGTCATCGCTTCGGTCTGGTCGATAATCAGATAACCACCGGATTTCAGTTCTACTTTGCGTTCCAGCGCTCGCTGGATTTCGTTTTCGACATCAAAGAGATCGAAAATCGGCTGGCGTCCGGTGTAATGCTCCAGCTTGCTGGTCATCTCGGGAATGTACTCCGAGGTGAACTCAAGTAATGCTTCGTAAGTCAGGCGTGAGTCAACGCGAATACGGTCCAGTTCGGCGTCGGCGAAATCACGCAGAACACGCTGCGCCAGCGCCAGTTCACCGTACAGCTGATAACGGGTCTGCGGGCGCTTTTACGCTCCATAACTTTGGTCCAGACGCGTTTCAGATAAGCGGCATCGGAGGCCAGTTCAGCCTCGCCAACCCTTCCGCTGCGGTACGGATGATAAACCCGCCCTGCTCGTCGCAATACTCTGCGACCACTTTTTCAGGCGTTCACGTTCTGATTCGCTTTCAATACGTTGGGAAACCCCAACGTGAGAAGCCCCTGGCATAAACACCAGATAGCGAGAAGGCAGCGTGATATCGGTGGTCAGGCGCGCACCTTTAGTGCCAAGCGGATCTTTCACCACCTGCACCATCAGATCTGCCCCTGACGAACCAGTTCCGAGATGTCGCGCACCGTGAATTGCTTTTGTTCTTCACCCGCCACACATTCGGTGTGCGGCATGATGTCGGATGCATGAAGAAACGCGGCTTTATCCAGCCCAATATCTACAAAAGCCGCCTGCATACCCGGAAGTACGACTTACGACCCTTGTAGATATTGCCTACTATTCCGCGTCGCGCCTCACGTTCAATATGAATTTCCTGCAGAATACCGCCATCAATATACGCCACTCGCGTTTCCGAAGGCGTTACGTTTACTAACAATTCAGCCGTCATGTTTATCCCTTTCACGCAGTGCGTTAAAATTACTTAATAATTCATACGTTTCAACCAGCGGTAAGCCGACTACGGCGTGATAGCTGCCATTTATCTTCCTGACAAAACAGCCACCCAGCCCCTGAATACCGTATGCACCTGCTTTATCTAACGGTTCACCGCTGGCGACATAGCCCGCGATGTCTTCGTCTGTTAACGTTCTGAAAGTCACATCGGTGACCACCAGGCAATCGAGAATGTGCTGGCTGTCGGCCAACGCCACTGCTGTCATCACCTGATGGGTCTGACCCGATAATTTGCGCAACATCTGCGCCGCATGCTCTGCGTCGCGCGGTTTCTCCAGCACTTCCGTTCAGGATAACGATAGTATCCGCACCCAGCACCGGAGATCCTTCGCCGTTTGCGCGACACCTGCCCGTGCTTTCTCGCGCGCCAGACGCACAACATACTGCTGCGCGCTCTCCTGCGGCTGACGCTGCTCCTCAATGCCCGTAACAATACGTTCAAAGGTCACGCCAAGTTGCGCAAGTAACTCCTGACGACGCGGAGAACCGGAAGCTAAATACAGAGAAGTCATAGAAACCTTTATTACTGCAAACTGCTGACGGACTTTGCGCATCAGCAAGAAATCCACGGCCAGAGCACCCCATTGACTACACTACTCCAGAACACTTCCGGTCTGAAAGAGACGTTAATCACTAAAAACTCTGCCCAGAAAACAATAATATCCACCACCAGCGAAAGCAACATGACGACCAGCGCCTGCTGCCATAATGCGAGGTTGCGGAAAAGCTGGTATTTCAGCGCCACCAGGTAAGCAATGATGCTCATCGCCAATACGCGTACGCCAAGCGTCGAGCCACTGATCAGATCCAGTATGGCACCCATCACAAAACCTGTGCCCACATTTACGCGATGGGGCAAGGCCAGGATCCAATACAACAAGATGAGTAACACTCCAGTTTGGCCGGAAAACAATCAGGTTGTCCGGCCAGGGCATGATTTGCAGCAACAGCGCAATGAGGAAAGAGAGCCAGATTACCCAGCGTCCCTGGCTACGATAGCTCGCCACTATTGCCCTCCCGGCGCACGCGCAGGCGGTTGAGCACCACTTTGCGGCGGCGTAGCCCTTTGTGGAGAGCGATTAGCAGCAGGCTGTGTCGGCGCAGCAGGCGCAGTAGCTGCATTTCCTGTCGCCGGTTGCTGCGGAGTCGGCTGAGCGATCCCCGTTGCCGGTTCAGGTAACTTTGGCCCCATCGCGTCTGGCGAAGGCAATACCTGCGGCATCATCTGCATCAGACGTTCATTAGCAACACGATGCACCTCTTCCGGCGTCATCGGGTTAGCGCCGTTACGATCTGCCCCCACAGCAGCAGCAGATAACGCAAACGTTGCCCTGCAGTCGGACGCGCCTGAATCACAGTATAAGCGCGCTGGGTATCGAGTTTTACGGAAGAGACAACCGCGACCGGATAGCCTTCCGGGAAACGACCGCCCAGACCGGAGGTCACCAGCACATCACCAACACGAATATCCGTATTCGCTGGCAGATGCAAGCTGCAAATCATCCGTACAACCGTTACCGGCTGCAATTACGCGGATATCGTTGCGCAGCTGGATTGGCAGCGCGTGGGTCGCATCACAAATCAGCAGCACGCGACTGGTCAGTTTAGCGACGGCCACCACCTGACCAACAACACCTTTGTCGCTGATGACCGGCTGGCCTTCATAAACGCCATTAACGCTACCTTTATCGATAACAACTTGATCGCTATAAGGATCGTTAACCGTGGAGATAACCTGAGTCACCATTTTCTGCTCATCCTGACGCAGCGGGGAACCCAGCAGCTCGCGCAGACGCGCGTTCTCCTGTTTGTATTGTCCAAGCATCAGCAGTTCACTGTTTTTCAGCAACAGTTCCTGACGTAACGCCCGGTTTTCAAGTTCTAGTTGGTCACGCGAGGCCAGCGTCTGCGATACGCCATCCAGCAATTCACGAGGAGCATTGGAAACAAAGTAGAAAGGACTGACGGCGGTATCCATATAAGTACGGATTTGACTGAACGTCCCCAGGCGGCTGTCGGCAATAATAATGCCGAGCGCCACCAGCACCGCCAGAATAAGGCGAATCTGTAGCGACGGGCCACGGCTAAAAATTGGCTTCATAAGTTATGCGTATTCTCGTATCAGACCAGGCAGGGTAAACAGACGCTTCCCCTGCCTGCATCCGATTACTCTTCGCTGAACAGGTCGCCGCCGTGCATGTCGATCATTTCCAGCGCTTTGCCGCCACCGCGCGCCACACAGGTCAGCGGGTCTTCAGCAACAACGACTGGAATGCCGGTTTCTTCCATTAACAAACGGTCAAGGTTACGCAGCAGTGCGCCACCACCGGTGAGTACCATGCCGCGCTCGGAGATGTCGGAAGCCAGTTCCGGCGGGCACTGTTCCAGTGCAACCATTACCGCACTCACAATACCGGTCAGCGGTTCCTGCAGTGCTTCGAGGATTTCGTTGGAGTTCAGGGTAAAACCGCGTGGAACACCTTCTGCCAGGTTACGGCCACGAACTTCGATTTCACGGACTTCATCGCCCGGGTAAGCCGAACCGATTTCGTGCTTGATACGTTCTGCGGTGGCTTCACCGATCAGAGAACCGTAATTACGACGCACATAGTTGATGATAGCTTCGTCGAAACGATCACCACCAATGCGCACGGAAGAGGAGTAAACCACGCCGTTCAAGGAGATAACAGCAACTTCAGTGGTACCACCACCGATATCAACCACCATAGAACCGGTCGCTTCAGAAACCGGCAGGCCAGCACCAATTGCGGCAGCCATCGGTTCTTCAATCAGGAAGACTTCACGGGCACCAGCGCCCTGCGCGGATTCACGAATTGCGCGGCGTTCAACCTGGGTCGCGCCAACCGGTACACAAACCAGAACGCGCGGGCTTGGACGCATAAAGCTGTTGCTGTGCACTTGTTTGATGAAGTGCTGGAGCATTTTTTCAGTCACGAAGAAGTCGGCGATAACGCCGTCTTTCATTGGGCGAATGGCAGCAATATTGCCCGGCGTACGGCCCAGCATCTGCTTCGCGTCATGACCTACTGCAGCTACGCTTTTCGGTGAACCGGCACGATCCTGACGAATGGCCACCACGGAAGGCTCATTCAATACGATGCCTTGTCCTTTTACATAAATGAGGGTATTCGCAGTACCCAGGTCAATGGACAAGTCATTGGAAAACATGCCACGAAATTTTTTCAACATACTAAGGGATAATCCTGAAAGCTGGGGCGGAAAAGAAAATCCGCTTACTTTACCAACCACACGCAGCAGCCACAAGGCGCAAAAATCATCTGCTACGGTGAAAATTAGTGCAGTTCGTTTCCTTTGTTACAAATCTCTGCCTGAGTCCAGAAAGGCTTAATGCATCAGCAGCATTCCTCGCCTGTTTGCAATCGCGTAAGGTCATTCATCTGCATATGTGCTGCAACAATCTGGCGAGCAGACAAGCACACTCCCATGAGACGCAGCGCGCGTTATTCTACGTGAAAACGGATTAAACGGCAGGTTAAACCGAGTATCTTTGTGAATATTTTTTCACGTTAGTATCAAGTGGCTGTGAGGACGCGAAAAAATCCCCTTGCCCGCCTGTAACACCGCGCTGAATCAGGGTCTGCCACTCGCTTCGCGAACGCACACCGGTGGCGTAAACTTGGGTGCTGGTCCCGGAGCAGGCTTCCACCAGGCTTTGAACCAGCAGCTGGTTCTCCGTTCGCTTCTCAATGTTTCTGACCAGCCCCGGATGGAGCTTGAGTAACTCAACATTAAGTTCTTTGATCCAACTGGTGCTTACCAGCGTCAAACCAGCCTGGTTGACGGCTACCCGTACCCCTAAAGCATTCACTAAACGAATAACAGGTTGTAAACGACTGATATGTTGACCTACATCGGCCTCTGCAAGTTCAATAATTATGCGTTTTCGTTGTGATTTTTCACATTGCATTAACGTATCGCGCAGCCAACGCTGAAAACGCGGGCGAATCAGCGACTCAACGGTAACCTGAATCGCCAGATTTTCCTCTGGCCAGTAACGCAATAGTGGAATAAGACGGCTGATTTGCAGACGGTCATACTCTTCCGATAAGCCAAACTGCAAGACCATCGGCATATACTCCGCCGAGCTAACCTCTTCATTACCATCGAAGATGCGGCACATGAGTTCGCGATGATGAACCTGACCTTCGCGAGTAACCGCCGGTTTTTGATAAAGGCGCGGGCCGCCGCGACTGAGCATTTGCTCGATAAGCGTACGCCAGCGAACATTACCGCGTCCTTTTTCAGGCAACGAGTCATCGTAAATAGCCCAGCTATTGCCGCCCTGCAATCCCGCATTACGCGTGGCAGACTCTGCATGTTCCATTACCTGCTCGGTATCCTGACCACTACGCCAGGCGCAGATACCAATGTGGATCATATCGTCGCGATCGAGCATTTTATTGTTCGGCAAGGTATCGACGGCTTTGATTAACTGACCGGCGATGCTCTCTGCCTCTTTTAACGTCCGGTGCGGTAACAGCGCAGCAAAATCACTGCGGTGGTAACGCGCCAGCAGTGCGCCAGGGTAGCGCATCATAAATGTCGACAGCAGATTCGTCAGAGTGAAGAACTGTTCTTCAACCTGGCTGTGCCCCCAAGTATCGCTCAACATATTGAAATCCGGCAGACGAATCATCATCACGATCCCGTGGGTACCTACTTTCTCCTGATCTTCCAGTAACGTTGCTAACTGATTATCGAAAAAGAGTCGGTTATTGAGGCCGGTTTTCACGTCCTGGGCGGCATAAGAGCGGATCAGCGTATCAAGACGGCTGTGTTGTTCGCGTGCGTTCTGAATTTCACGAAGCAGCGTATCTAGCGCACTGCTGGTTCTGGGCGGCCATTCATAGATGGTTCCCAACACATTAGAGCCACGCTCACCGTTTAAGATACGAGTAGCCCGGGTTTCCAGCAATTCTTGCCCGGCAAGTTGCCGTTGTAACCAGCGTACCGCCAGGAAGAGCATAACAATGATAAAGCCAATCGCCCCCGTGAGCGGCGCGGTAGTCATTAAAGAATGGAAATAGTTGCCCATCGGATCCTGATAAACCAGACGCAGCGACATCCCCGGATGCTTTATCAACGGAACACTCAGTTCGCGAAACAGATCGCTGGAGCCAACCGGACGATAACTACCATTTCTGGCCAGGGTATAAACCTGTTTATCACCATGGAGCAGGTCTACACGAACGATATCTGCCGACATCATTAATTCGGTAATTTGTGGCCTTAATGTGCTGAAGTCATTCGACACAAGGTGGGTATCAATCGCCGTCGCCACCGCCTGAACGCGATGACTAAACTTATACTGAATTGCGTTGTAGAAACTTAGCGAACAGCCCAGCAAAGTCACAAAAATTGTTAACCCGGTGAGCAGCGTAACAAAGGCCGAAAATTTCGTCGTTAATCTCATCCTTGTGTTAACTCCGATAGTGAGGAAGCGGGCATACTAGCAAATCAGATTTATCTCGCAATTTATTGCGCTTCATCGGCTTTGCTTTTCCATTAGCGAGTATAGTCTTCAGAAATTATTTTCCAATCCATCATGCACATGAGGACCACTTATGCAGGCGTTACTTTTAGAACAGCAGGACGGCAAAACTCTCGCATCGGTACAGACACTTGACGAAAGTCGCCTGCCGGAGGGCGATGTCACGGTTGATGTTCACTGGTCGAGCCTGAACTATAAAGATGCGCTGGCGATTACCGGTAAGGGAAAAATCATCCGTAATTTTCCGATGATTCCTGGGATCGATTTTGCCGGAACTGTACGCACCAGCGAAGATCCGCGTTTTCATGCCGGTCAGGAGGTGTTACTCACTGGCTGGGGCGTTGGTGAAAACCACTGGGGTGGGCTGGCGGAGCAGGCGCGAGTGAAAGGTGACTGGCTGGTTGCCATGCCGCAAGGGCTGGACGCGCGTAAAGCAATGATTATCGGTACTGCCGGTTTTACCGCCATGCTGTGTGTGATGGCGCTGGAAGATGCCGGTGTTCGCCCGCAGGACGGGGAGATTGTCGTGACGGGTGCCAGTGGTGGCGTCGGCAGTACCGCCGTGGCGCTGCTGCATAAGTTGGGTTATCAGGTCGTTGCCGTTTCCGGTCGCGAAAGTACCCATGAATACCTGAAAAGTTTAGGTGCCAGTCGTATTCTCCCTCGTGATGAGTTTGCCGAATCCCGTCCTCTGGAAAAACAAGTCTGGGCTGGGGCAATTGACACTGTTGGCGACAAAGTGCTGGCAAAAGTGCTGGCGCAAATGAATTACGGCGGCTGCGTGGCGGCCTGTGGTCTGGCGGGTGGTTTTACTCTGCCAACCACGGTCATGCCATTTATTCTGCGTAATGTCCGTTTGCAAGGGGTGGATTCAGTAATGACGCCACCAGAACGCCGCGCACAAGCCTGGCAGCGACTGGTCGCCGATTTACCGGAATCATTCTATACCCAGGCGGCAAAAGAGATATCTCTGTCAGAGGCACCGAACTTTGCCGAGGCCATCATTAATAACCAGATCCAGGGTCGCACGCTGGTGAAGGTTAACTAACCATTTAGCAAGGAATAATAAGAGAGGGAACTCATTTTGACATCATTATTCAATCGGTTAACGGGAAAAGCGGTTAGCCGGACAGCTTTCGTCGAACACCTTGGTCAGGAAGTTGTACAACATCATCCAAACTGGAAAGTCATGATTTCGACTGACCACAAATTGATGCGCATTGATACTCCTCTAAACAGCCATTATTGATATGCCTCCGTCGCCTGTTAGGTTTATGGTGCTTTGCCTGGGCGACACTACGCTTAACCTGTTACTGATTTCTGGTCCCATGGGGTGAATAATCTGATTTTATTTGACTACAAATTAACCACTCGAACCTATTTAATGCTGAGAATTGTCAGTCGGTTGATTTTGCGTGCTTTAGCATTCACATCTATCCAGACGATGCAGTGAAAATTGGGTAATCCCCAGCAACCGCTGCGTAATGTCGTCTATCTTGTCGCGATCCTGGCATCCCTACATTATTTGTGGTCTGTGAAGATTATCTCATTGCAGCCCCTCATCTTCGCAGGGCTGGCTTTACAGCTTTTCACCTTACGTTATAAGAAGTTCCGTCGATGATGGCGCTAATTTCGTGAATTGTGCGGCTTGTTGCAAATTACACGGTGTTGAAGGTTATTTACATGTTAGCTGTTGATTATCTTCCCTGATAAGACCAGTATTTAGCTGCCAATTGCTACGAAATCGTTATAATGTGCGACCTCGTCCTCCCTGACGCAGTTTTTGCGCTGCGGAAAAGGTGACATTGGCGCAACGAAGGTATATTTTGTTTTTTGCCGGAGGATAGCAGCAGATCGCTGCACAATGTCCGTCAAGTCTAACATTGACACTCTGGGGCAAAATAGACCGGCGTCCCGGCCTGCTGGAATTTATCGCTATGCATACAGCTGTCGGGGCATACGCTTTACAGACGGCGGTGAAACGCCTGTCACAATCACACTAAACAAAGAGTACGGAACCCACTCATGGATATTCGTAAGATTAAAAAACTGATCGAGCTGGTTGAAGAATCAGGCATCTCCGAACTGGAAATTTCTGAAGGCGAAGAGTCAGTACGCATCAGCCGTGCAGCTCCTGCCGCAAGTTTCCCTGTGATGCAACAAGCTTACGCTGCACCAATGATGCAGCAGCCAGCTCAATCTAACGCAGCCGCTCCGGCGACCGTTCCTTCCATGGAAGCGCCAGCAGCAGCGGAAATCAGTGGTCACATCGTACGCTCCCCGATGGTTGGTACTTTCTACCGCACCCCAAGCCCGGACGCAAAAGCGTTCATCGAAGTGGGTCAGAAAGTCAACGTGGGCGATACCCTGTGCATCGTTGAAGCCATGAAAATGATGAACCAGATCGAAGCGGACAAATCCGGTACCGTGAAAGCAATTCTGGTCGAAAGTGGACAACCGGTAGAATTTGACGAGCCGCTGGTCGTCATCGAGTAACGAGGCGAACATGCTGGATAAAATTGTTATTGCCAACCGCGGCGAGATTGCATTGCGTATTCTTCGTGCCTGTAAAGAACTGGGCATCAAGACTGTCGCTGTGCACTCCAGCGCGGATCGCGATCTAAAACACGTATTACTGGCAGATGAAACGGTCTGTATTGGCCCTGCTCCGTAAAAGTTATCTGAACATCCCGGCAATCATAAGCGCCGCTGAAATCACCGGCGCAGTAGCAATCCATCCGGGTTACGGCTTCTCTCCGAGAACGCCAACTTTGCCGAGCAGGTTGAACGCTCCGGCTTTATCTTCATTGGCCCGAAAGCAGAAACCATTCGCCTGATGGGCGACAAAGTATCCGCAATCGCGGCGATGAAAAAGCGGGCGTTCCTTGCGTACCAGTTCTGACGGCCCGCTGGCGACGATATGGATAAAACCGTGCCATTGCTAAACGCATAGGTTATCCGGTGATTATCAAAGCCTCCGGCGGCGGCGGCGGTCGTGGTATGCGTAGTGCGCGGCGACGCTGAACTGGCACAATCCATCTCCATGACCCGTGCGGAAGCGAAAGCCGCATTCAATAACGATATGGTTTACATGGAGAAATACCGGAAAATCCTCGCCACGTCGAGATTCAGGTACTGGCTGACGGTCAGGGCAACGCTATCTATCTGGCGGAACGTGACTGCTCTATGCAGCGTCGTCACCAGAAAGTGGTCGAAGAAGCACCAGCACCGGGAATTACACCGGAACTGCGTCGCTACATCGGCGAACGTTGTGCTAAAGCGTGTGTTGATATCGGCTATCGCGGTGCAGGTACTTTCGAGTTCCTGTTCGAAAACGGCGAGTTCTATTTCATCGAAATGAACACCCGTATTCAGGTAGAACACCCGGTTACAGAAATGATCACCGGCGTTGACCTGATCAAAGAACAGCTGCGTATCGCTGCCGGTCAACCGCTGTCGATCAAGCAAGAAGAAGTTCACGTTCGCGGCCATGCGGTGGAATGTCGTATCAACGCCGAAGATCCGAACACCTTCCTGCCAAGCCCAGGCAAAATCACCCGTTTCCACGCACCTGGCGGTTTTGGAGTGCGTTGGGAGTCTCATATCTACGCGGGCTACACCGTACCGCCGTACTATGACTCAATGATCGGTAAGCTGATTTGCTACGGTGAAAACCGTGACGTGGCGATTGCTCGCATGAAGAATGCGCTGCAGGAGCTGATCATCGACGGTATCAAAACCAACGTTGATCTGCAGATCCGCATCATGAATGACGAGAACTTCCAGCATGGTGGCACTAACATCCACTATCTGGAGAAAAAACTCGGTCTTCAGGAAAAATAAGACTGCAAAAGCGTCAAAAGGCCGGATTTTCCGGCCTTTTTTATTACTGGGGATCGACAACCCCCATAAGGTACAATCCTCGCTTTCTTCACCCATCAGGGACAAAAAATGGACACTCGTTTTGTTCAGGCCCATAAAGAGGCGCGCTGGGCGCTGGGGCTGACCCTTTTGTATCTGGCAGTTTGGTTAGTAGCCGCTTACTTACCTGGCGTTGCCCCCGGTTTTACCGGCTTTCCGCGCTGGTTTGAGATGGCCTGCATCCTGACGCCGCTACTGTTTATTGGACTGTGCTGGGCGATGGTGAAATTTATCTATCGCGATATCCCACTGGAGGATGACGATGCAGCTTGAAGTAATTCTACCGCTGGTCGCCTATCTGGTGGTGGTGTTCGGTATCTCGGTTTATGCGATGCGTAAACGGAGCACCGGCACCTTCCTTAATGAGTATTTCCTCGGCAGCCGCTCTATGGGCGGTATTGTGCTGGCGATGACGCTCACCGCGACCTATATCAGTGCCAGTTCGTTTATCGGCGGGCCTGGAGCTGCTTATAAATACGGCCTGGGTTGGGTATTGCTGGCGATGATTCAGCTTCCTGCAGTCTGGCTTTCGCTCGGTATTCTCGGCAAGAAGTTCGCGATTCTTGCGCGCCGCTACAATGCAGTGACGCTGAACGATATGCTGTTTGCCCGCTACCAGAGTCGTCTTCTGGTGTGGCTGGCGAGTTTGAGTTTGCTGGTTGCGTTCGTTGGGGCAATGACCGTGCAGTTTATCGGCGGTGCGCGCCTGCTGGAAACCGCGGCGGGTATTCCTTATGAAACCGGGCTGCTGATTTTCGGTATCAGCATTGCGTTGTATACCGCCTTTGGCGGCTTTCGCGCCAGCGTGCTGAACGACACCATGCAAGGGCTTGTGATGCTGATTGGCACCGTTGTGCTGCTTATTGGCGTGGTACATGCCGCTGGCGGCTTAAGCAACGCAGTACAGACCTTGCAAACCATCGATCCGCAACTGGTTACGCCACAAGGCGCTGACGATATTCTGTCGCCTGCCTTTATGACGTCGTTCTGGGTACTGGTGTGCTTTGGCGTGATTGGCCTGCCGCATACTGCGGTGCGCTGTATCTCTTATAAAGACAGCAAAGCAGTACACCGGGGGATCATCATCGGTACGATTGTAGTCGCAATCCTGATGTTCGGTATGCACCTGGCCGGAGCGTTAGGTCGTGCAGTGATCCCCGATCTCACCGTACCGGATCTGGTGATCCCGACGTTAATGGTAAAAGTGCTGCCACCGTTTGCTGCCGGGATCTTTCTGGCTGCACCTATGGCTGCGATCATGTCGACAATTAACGCCCAATTGCTACAAAGTTCCGCTACGATCATTAAAGATCTCTATCTGAATATCCGTCCGGATCAAATGCAAAACGAGACGCGTCTGAAGCGGATGTCGGCGGTAATTACGTTAGTTCTCGGCGCGTTGCTGCTGCTTGCCGCCTGGAAGCCGCCAGAAATGATCATCTGGCTGAATTTGCTGGCCTTCGGTGGGCTGGAAGCCGTTTTCCTGTGGCCGCTGGTGCTGGGTCTTTACTGGGAACGCGCCAACGCCAAAGGCGCGCTAAGTGCGATGATCGTTGGCGGCGTGCTGTATGCCGTACTCGCGACGCTGAATATTCAGTACCTGGGCTTCCACCCTATCGTGCCCTCGTTACTACTAAGTTTGGTGGCTTTCCTGGTCGGAAACCGTTTCGGTACATCCGTCCCGCAAGCTACCGTTTTGACTACTGATAAATAAAGAGTTTTGCCATGCCTTGGATCCAACTGAAACTGAACACCACCGGCGCGAACGCGGAAGATCTTAGCGATGCGCTGATGGAAGCGGGTGCCGTTTCTATCACTTTTCAGGATACCCACGATACGCCAGTATTTGAGCCGCTGCCGGGCGAAACGCGCCTGTGGGGCGACACCGATGTGATTGGTCTGTTCGACGCTGAAACCGATATGAACGACGTGGTGGCGATTCTGGAAAACCATCCGCTGCTCGGCGCAGGCTTCGCGCATAAAATCGAACAACTAGAAGATAAAGACTGGGAGCGCGAATGGATGGATAATTTCCACCCGATGCGCTTTGGTGAACGACTGTGGATCTGCCCTAGCTGGCGTGATGTGCCGGACGAAAACGCCGTCAACGTGATGTTAGATCCAGGGCTGGCGTTTGGTACGGGTACCCATCCAACCACCTCTCTGTGCCTGCAATGGCTCGACAGCCTCGATTTAACCGGTAAAACAGTCATCGACTTTGGCTGTGGTTCCGGCATTCTGGCGATCGCGGCGCTGAAACTGGGTGCAGCAAAAGCCATTGGTATTGATATCGATCCGCAGGCGATTCAGGCCAGCCGCGACAACGCCGAACGTAATGGCGTTTCTGACCGTCTGGAACTCTACTTACCGAAAGATCAGCCAGAAGAAATGAAAGCCGACGTGGTGGTCGCTAACATCCTTGCAGGCCCATTACGTGAACTGGCACCGTTAATCAGCGTCCTGCCGGTTTCAGGCGGTTTGCTGGGCCTTTCCGGTATTCTGGCAAGCCAGGCAGAGAGCGTTTGTGAAGCTTATGTCGACAGCTTCGCACTGGACCCGGTCGTGGAAAAAGAAGAGTGGTGCCGCATTACCGGTCGTAAGAATTAACCTTCGCATCGCCGTAGGGTGACGCGGGGCGAAGTGCGAGCAAGCTCACAAAAGGCACGTAAATTTGCCGATTATTTACGCAAATTTGCGTGCCAAAATTTTCATTCATAAAGAAAAATTGAGAACTTACTCAAATTTCTTTGAGTGTAAATTTTAGTCACTATTTTCTAATATGATGATTTTTATGAGTAATTATCGCACCACGCTCATTTTAAATGCAATTCTTTGATCCATCTCAGAGGATTGGTCAAAGTTTGGCCTTTCATCTCGTGCAAAAAATGCGTAATATACGCCGCCTTGCAGTCACAGTATGGTCATTTCTTAACTCATGCGCATCGGACAATATCAGCTCAGAAATCGCCTGATCGCAGCGCCCATGGCTGGCATTACAGACAGACCTTTTCGGACGTTGTGCTACGAGATGGGAGCCGGATTGACAGTATCCGAGATGATGTCTTCTAACCCACAGGTTTGGGAAAGCGACAAATCTCGTTTACGGATGGTGCACATTGATGAACCCGGTATTCGCACCGTGCAAATTGCTGGTAGCGATCCGAAAGAAATGGCAGATGCAGCACGTATTAACGTGGAAAGCGGTGCCCAGATTATTGATATCAATATGGGTTGCCCGGCTAAAAAAGTGAATCGCAAGCTCGCAGGTTCAGCCCTTTTGCAGTACCCGGATGTCGTTAAATCGATCCTTACCGAGGTCGTCAATGCAGTGGACGTTCCTGTTACCCTGAAGATTCGCACCGGCTGGGCACCGGAACACCGTAACTGCGAAGAGATTGCCCAACTGGCTGAAGACTGTGGCATTCAGGCTCTGACCATTCATGGCCGTACACGCGCCTGTTTGTTCAATGGAGAAGCTGAGTACGACAGTATTCGGGCAGTTAAGCAGAAAGTTTCCATTCCGGTTATCGCGAATGGCGACATTACTGACCCGCTTAAAGCCAGAGCTGTGCTCGACTATACAGGGGCGGATGCCCTGATGATAGGCCGCGCAGCTCAGGGAAGACCCTGGATCTTTCGGGAAATCCAGCATTATCTGGACACTGGGGAGTTGCTGCCCCCGCTGCCTTTGGCAGAGGTTAAGCGCTTGCTTTGCGCGCACGTTCGGGAACTGCATGACTTTTATGGTCCGGCAAAAGGGTACCGAATTGCACGTAAACACGTTTCCTGGTATCTCCAGGAACACGCTCCAAATGACCAGTTTCGGCGCACATTCAACGCCATTGAGGATGCCAGCGAACAGCTGGAGGCGTTGGAGGCATACTTCGAAAATTTTGCGTAAACAGAAATAAAGAGCTGACAGAACTATGTTCGAACAACGCGTAAATTCTGACGTACTGACCGTTTCTACCGTTAACTCTCAGGATCAGGTAACCCAAAAACCCCTGCGTGACTCGGTTAAACAGGCACTGAAGAACTATTTTGCTCAACTGAATGGTCAGGATGTGAATGACCTCTATGAGCTGGTACTGGCTGAAGTAGAACAGCCCCTGTTGGACATGGTGATGCAATACACCCGTGGTAACCAGACCCGTGCTGCGCTGATGATGGGCATCAACCGTGGTACGCTGCGTAAAAAATTGAAAAAATACGGCATGAACTAATTCAGGTTAGCTAAATGCTTGATTAAAAAGGCGCTACTCGGCATGGGGAAGCGCCTTTTTTATAGGTGTCACAAAGGGAGTGACCATGAGAACAGGATGTGAACCGACCCGGTTTGGTAATGAAGCTAAGACCATTATTCACGGTGATGCCCTTGCCGAACTTAAAAAGCTACCTACTGAAAGCGTCGATCTGATCTTTGCCGACCCACCGTATAACATCGGTAAAAATTTTGATGGTCTGATCGAAGCCTGGAAAGAAGATCTGTTTATCGACTGGCTGTTTGAAGTGATTGCAGAGTGCCACCGCGTTCTGAAAAAGCAGGGCAGCATGTACATTATGAACAGTACGGAAAACATGCCCTTTATCGATCTCCAGTGCCGCAAGCTTTTTACCATCAAAAGTCGCATCGTCTGGTCATATGACAGTTCTGGAGTACAGGCGAAAAAACACTACGGCTCCATGTACGAACCCATCCTGATGATGGTGAAAGACGCAAAGAACTACACATTCAACGGTGATGCTATTCTGGTAGAAGCCAAAACCGGATCGCAGCGCGCGTTGATCGATTATCGCAAAAATCCTCCACAGCCATACAATCATCAAAAAGTACCGGGTAACGTCTGGGATTTTCCGCGCGTGCGTTATTTAATGGATGAATATGAGAACCACCCGACGCAAAAACCGGAAGCCTTACTGAAACGCATTATTCTCGCCTCTTCCAACCCAGGCGATATCGTTCTCGACCCGTTTGCCGGTAGCTTTACTACCGGTGCCGTAGCCGTCTCCAGCGGGCGAAAATTCATTGGTATTGAGATCAACAGCGAGTACATCAAAATGGGGCTTCGACGGCTGGATGTCGCGTCGCATTACTCTGCGGAAGAACTGGCGAAAGTGAAAAAAAGAAAGACCGGCAACCTGTCAAAACGAAGCCGGTTAAGCGAAGTTGACCCCGATCTCATTGCAAAGTAAAGGAAGTGTAAGCCTGGTTTTCAGATTATTCATTTCGTGTATATTTCCTGCCAGACTTGGTTAAACATGCACAGGCTCAGGTAATGATTCGCAAGTATTGGTGGCTCGTCGTTTTCGCTGTCTTCGTTTTTCTGTTTGATACTTTACTGATGCAGTGGATTGAACTGCTGACAACAGAAACAGACAAATGCCGCAATATGAACTCAGTTAATCCACTAAAACTGGTTAACTGTGACGAACTGAATTTTCAGGACAGAATGTGAATTTACATGACACTTAATTCATTCGTTTGATGAATTAATTTCGTTATGTTTTCATCTGGCATGAACATTCTTAATACGTTATCGACCAGAGCGGGGGCTTGTTTATAAAGATCATAACCCGCCATATTCATTAACCAGTTTTGAACAATTCCGCTGAAGGCACCATTAATAATAATCATCACAACATCTAAATCGAGGTTATTTGCTACACAACCTTGTTGCTGACACGCCTGCAATACTTCGCGGAGAGTCTGCGGATTGAAGCCCATCTTTTCGCGTATCACTCCCTCGGCCAGCATCTCATCATTAAATTCACATTTGTGATATAAGATTTTCAGCAACGCCTGCTGGCGGGGAATTTTGGCAATATATTGCAAGCCGACAATCAATTTTTCACGCAATTGTTGAAATGGGTCATGCTCTAACCCAGCCGTCAAGTGATCCTGGATTAACTCTCGCAATGAAGGCTGTTGCAACCACATCTCATTAAACAGTTGAGTCTTGTTTTCGAAGTGCCAGTAGATAGCGCCACGCGTAACGTTAGCAGCGTCGGCAATGTCGTTGAGCGTCGTCTTGCTTACGCCATGCTGCGCAAACTGGGCGATGGCAGTTTCAATCAGTTCTTGCCGGGTCTTCAGAGCTTCGGCTTTGGTTCTTTTTGCCATGATTAATTATTCAGGAAATAAATATATTCGACACAGTGAGAAAATAGCGAAGGTTAATCTATCACCTAATGTGTATTTATACGAGAGGCTAATATTGAGTTGCTATAAATCGTTAAATAAATAATATATATTATTTACCTAAGATACATTCACTACATCAATATATATTTCAATTTACGATGTTTTAATTCCGCCTCTTTCAATCCGCGTCAAAATAAAACAGTAGAATATTAATCTTTTTTTGTGTTTATGTGCCTTGAGACGCCTGTATTCATAACTATTCCTTACATCGACGAATGATAATTTGTAGGATAGCGAACTGTATTTTTCTTTCTGCGAGTTAACGCGTTGCCTTTTTGGGTAAATAACGCGCTTTTGGTTTTTTGAGGAATAGTAATGACGAAACATGCCAGGTTTTTCCTCCTGCCCTCCTTTATTCTGATCTCCGCGGCTTTAATCGCCGGTTGTAACGATAAGGGAGAAGAGAAAGCTCACGTCGGTGAACCGCAGGTTACCGTTCATATTGTAAAAACGGCCCCGTTAGAAGTTAAGACTGAATTACCAGGCCGCACCAATGCTTACCGTATAGCCGAAGTTCGCCCACAGGTTAGCGGGATCGTACTGAATCGCAATTTCACTGAAGGCAGCGATGTGCAAGCAGGCCAGTCCCTGTACCAGATCGATCCCGCGACCTATCAGGCAAATTATGACAGCGCGAAAGGCGAACTGGCGAAAAGTGAAGCCGCCGCCGCCATCGCGCATTTGACGGTAAAACGTTACGTTCCGCTCGTGGGTACGAAATACATCAGCCAGCAGGAGTACGACCAGGCCATTGCTGATGCTCGCCAGGCCGATGCCGCCGTGATTGCCGCAAAAGCCACAGTCGAAAGCGCTCGCATCAATCTCGCTTATACCAAAGTGACTGCGCCAATTAGCGGACGTATCGGCAAATCGACCGTGACCGAAGGCGCTCTTGTCACTAATGGGCAAACGACTGAACTGGCGACTGTCCAGCAGCTCGATCCTATCTACGTTGATGTGACCCAATCCAGCAACGATTTTATGAGGCTGAAGCAATCCGTAGAGCAAGGAAATTTGCATAAGGAAAACGCCACCAGCAACGTAGAGTTGGTCATGGAAAACGGTCAAACCTATCCCCTGAAAGGTACGCTGCAATTCTCTGATGTGACCGTTGATGAAAGCACTGGCTCCATAACCCTACGTGCCGTCTTCCCTAACCCGCAACATACGCTTTTGCCGGGTATGTTTGTGCGCGCACGGATTGATGAAGGCGTCCAACCTGACGCCATTCTTATCCCGCAACAAGGCGTTAGCCGCACACCGCGTGGTGATGCAACCGTGCTGATTGTTAACGATAAAAGTCAGGTGGAAGCGCGCCCTGTCGTTGCCAGTCAGGCGATTGGCGATAAATGGTTGATTAGCGAAGGTCTGAAATCTGGCGATCAAGTCATTGTCAGCGGCCTGCAAAAAGCGCGTCCGGGAGAGCAGGTTAAAGCCACTACCGATACCCCCGCAGATACTGCATCGAAGTAAGGTAATCTGACATGGCAAACTTTTTTATTCGACGACCGATATTTGCATGGGTGCTGGCCATTATTCTGATGATGGCGGGCGCACTGGCGATCCTACAATTGCCCGTCGCTCAGTATCCAACCATTGCACCGCCTGCGGTTTCTGTTTCGGCAAACTATCCAGGTGCTGATGCGCAGACCGTGCAGGATACGGTGACGCAGGTTATCGAACAGAATATGAATGGTATCGATAACCTGATGTATATGTCCTCCACCAGCGATTCCGCCGGTAGCGTGACAATTACCCTTACCTTCCAGTCCGGGACCGATCCTGATATCGCGCAAGTGCAGGTGCAGAACAAACTCCAGCTCGCCACGCCGTTGCTGCCGCAGGAGGTTCAGCAGCAGGGGATCAGTGTTGAAAAGTCCAGTAGCAGCTATTTGATGGTGGCGGGCTTTGTCTCTGATAACCCAGACACCACACAGGACGATATCTCGGACTATGTGGCCTCTAACGTTAAAGATACGCTTAGCCGTCTGAATGGCGTCGGTGACGTACAGCTTTTCGGCGCACAGTATGCGATGCGTATCTGGCTGGACGCCGATCTGCTAAACAAATATAAACTGACACCGGTTGATGTGATTAACCAGTTGAAGGTACAGAACGATCAGATCGCTGCCGGACAGTTGGGCGGAACGCCAGCGTTACCAGGGCAACAGTTGAATGCCTCGATTATTGCTCAAACGCGGTTAAAAAATCCGGAAGAATTCGGCAAAGTGACCCTGCGCGTAAACAGTGACGGCTCGGTGGTACGCCTGAAAGATGTCGCACGGGTTGAACTTGGCGGTGAAAACTATAACGTTATCGCTCGTATCAACGGAAAACCGGCGGCGGGCCTGGGGATTAAGCTGGCAACCGGCGCGAATGCTCTCGATACCGCGAAAGCCATTAAGGCAAAACTGGCGGAATTACAGCCATTCTTCCCGCAGGGAATGAAGGTTCTCTACCCTTATGACACCACGCCATTCGTCCAGCTTTCTATTCACGAAGTGGTAAAAACGCTGTTCGAAGCCATTATGCTGGTGTTCCTGGTGATGTATCTGTTCTTGCAGAATATGCGAGCAACGCTGATCCCCACCATTGCGGTACCCGTGGTGTTGTTAGGGACGTTTGCCATCCTCGCCGCTTTTGGTTACTCCATCAACACACTAACGATGTTCGGGATGGTGCTTGCCATCGGGCTGCTCGTCGATGATGCGATAGTGGTGGTGGAGAACGTCGAGCGCGTGATGATGGAGGATAAGCTCCCGCCAAAAGAAGCGACGGAAAAATCAATGTCGCAAATCCAGGGCGCACTGGTGGGTATCGCGATGGTGCTGTCAGCGGTATTTATTCCGATGGCATTCTTCGGCGGTTCTACTGGGGCAATTTATCGCCAGTTCTCTATCACCATCGTTTCGGCAATGGCGCTTTCTGTTCTGGTGGCATTGATTCTTACCCCTGCGTTATGTGCAACGCTGCTTAAACCCGTCTCTGCTGAGCATCACGAAAATAAGGGCGGTTTCTTCGGCTGGTTTAATACTACCTTCGATCATAGCGTTAACCACTACACCAACAGCGTCGGCAAAATCCTCGGTTCCACAGGACGATATTTACTGATCTATGCGCTGATTGTTGCAGGAATGGTGGTGTTGTTTTTACGTCTTCCGTCTTCCTTCTTACCTGAAGAGGATCAGGGTGTCTTTCTGACCATGATTCAGTTACCCGCTGGCGCGACGCAAGAGCGGACGCAAAAAGTGTTGGATCAAGTGACGGATTACTATCTGAAGAACGAGAAAGCGAACGTTGAAAGTGTCTTTACGGTTAACGGCTTTAGCTTCAGCGGCCAGGCACAAAACGCCGGTATGGCCTTCGTCAGTCTGAAACCGTGGGAAGAGCGTAATGGTGATGAAAACAGTGCGGAAGCGGTAATCCATCGTGCCAAAATGGAATTTGGCAAGATCCGCGACGGTTTTGTCATTCCATTCAATATGCCAGCCATTGTTGAACTGGGCACGGCAACGGGTTTCGACTTTGAGTTAATTGATCAGGCTGGGCTGGGTCACGATGCCCTAACCCAGGCCCGTAACCAGTTGCTTGGTATGGCGGCGCAACATCCTGCCAGCTTAGTCAGCGTGCGTCCTAATGGCCTGGAAGACACCGCGCAGTTTAAACTGGAAGTTGACCAGGAAAAGGCGCAGGCATTAGGTGTTTCACTTTCTGACATCAATCAGACCATTTCAACGGCGTTGGGTGGGACTTACGTTAACGACTTCATCGACCGTGGTCGCGTGAAAAAGGTGTATGTTCAGGCGGATGCCAAATTCCGTATGCTGCCAGAAGATGTCGATAAACTTTATGTCCGCAGCGCCAACGGCGAAATGGTGCCATTCTCGGCCTTTACCACTTCACATTGGGTGTATGGCTCTCCGCGACTGGAACGCTACAACGGTCTGCCGTCAATGGAGATTCAGGGGGAAGCCGCGCCAGGAACCAGTTCCGGCGATGCCATGGCGTTGATGGAAAACCTTGCGTCAAAATTACCTGCTGGCATTGGTTATGACTGGACGGGTATGTCGTATCAGGAACGCTTATCGGGAAACCAGGCTCCCGCTCTGGTAGCAATTTCCTTTGTGGTTGTTTTCCTGTGCCTTGCTGCACTCTATGAAAGCTGGTCAATTCCTGTCTCGGTTATGTTGGTCGTGCCGTTAGGGATTGTCGGCGTGCTGCTGGCGGCGACACTCTTTAATCAAAAAAATGACGTCTACTTTATGGTGGGCTTGCTAACGACAATTGGCTTGTCGGCCAAAAACGCTATTTTGATTGTTGAGTTCGCTAAAGATCTCATGGAGAAAGAGGGTAAAGGTGTTGTTGAAGCGACACTAATGGCAGTACGTATGCGTCTGCGTCCTATCCTGATGACCTCTCTCGCCTTTATTCTCGGCGTATTACCGCTAGCTATCAGTAACGGTGCCGGCAGTGGCGCGCAGAACGCAGTGGGTATCGGGGTAATGGGCGGAATGGTCTCTGCAACGTTGCTGGCAATCTTCTTCGTACCGGTGTTCTTTGTGGTGATCCGCCGTTGCTTTAAAGGATAAATCAGAAACATAAAGGCACTTTCGGGTGCCTTTATTATTTTCAGTGAAACCCATAAAAATTAATAAGATATTCTTCCACTCACTCTTTAAAAACTTTCTATAGTTCCCGCTCCCTTCACTATTTTTACAATTCACATAATTTGTCATTATTCATTCCGCAATATTTATAACCTCCGGTGATAAAATGGCATTCAGCTCGTTAATAAGAGAGTTAACTTATTAAGCGTTAGCGTTTATTACTGAGGTAACACCATGAAAAGATTAATTCCTGTGGCATTGCTCACCGCATTGCTGGCGGGCTGTGCTCACGATTCGCCCTGCGTTCCGGTTTATGACGATCAGGGTCGTCTGGTTCACACCAATACCTGTATGAAAGGCACGACTCAGGATAACTGGGAAACGGCTGGGGCTATTGCCGGCGGGGCAGCGGCTGTTGCTGGCCTGACGATGGGGATCATCGCTCTGTCGAAATAACTGAACAGGGCGCGGAGTTTCGCGCTCTGTTTAACGATACAGTATCTTTACATAAGATAAAATATTGCTATATTCTGCTGGCTAATTCTCTGCTGATTTAGCATGTTATATCGCGTTATTTCGCTGCTTTCGAAATAACGCATCAATTTAACTTTCACACTTCCCACCAGAAATATACTCACGCTAACAATCATTATTCTGCTTAGTAAAACACGCGTAAATATTTTGCGCCAAAATGTGGCGCATGTTTCATTTTCGCACCATTGCGGGGCGCTGTTTTTATTATTTCCTGTCTACACTCAGCTTATTGCGACGCGAAATCGGGCGCAAAAGCTGGCACTACTTTTGCTTATAAGAGGATGGCCACAGACAGGTAAAAGACGTTTCCCAAACGTCCTATAACGATAATTTTCGCCTCACAGGAAGCATTATGAAAAAGATGATGATAGCCACACTGGCTGCCGCTAGCGTGCTGCTTGCCGTTGCAAATCAGGCGCATGCTGGCGCGACGCTTGATGCCGTTCAGAAAAAAGGTTTTGTGCAATGCGGGATCAGTGATGGATTACCTGGGTTCTCTTATGCCGATGCAGACGGTAAGTTTTCAGGTATTGATGTTGATGTTTGTCGTGGTGTTGCCGCTGCTGTATTTGGTGACGACACGAAAGTGAAATATACCCCACTCACAGCAAAAGAACGCTTCACGGCTTTACAGTCAGGGGAAGTGGATTTGCTCTCCCGTAATACGACCTGGACTTCATCTCGCGACGCCGGGATGGGAATGGCATTTACTGGCGTCACTTATTACGACGGCATTGGCTTCCTGACGCACGATAAAGCGGGGCTAAAAAGCGCGAAAGAACTGGATGGCGCTACCGTCTGTATTCAGGCGGGTACTGATACCGAACTCAACGTTGCCGACTATTTCAAGGCAAACAATATGAAGTACACACCGGTGACTTTCGATCGCTCTGACGAATCAGCGAAGGCACTGGAATCTGGTCGCTGCGATACGCTGGCCTCGGATCAGTCGCAACTGTATGCCCTGCGCATCAAATTAAGCAACCCAGCTGAATGGATTGTCTTACCGGAGGTTATCTCTAAAGAACCGCTTGGGCCGGTAGTTCGTCGTGGCGATGATGAATGGTTCTCGATTGTACGCTGGACGCTTTTCGCCATGCTGAATGCTGAAGAGATGGGCATCAATTCCCAGAACGTCGATGAAAAAGCGGCTAATCCAGCAACGCCTGATATGGCACATCTGCTGGGTAAAGAAGGCGATTACGGCAAGGATCTGAAGTTGGATAATAAATGGGCCTATAACATCATCAAACAGGTGGGTAACTACTCGGAAATTTTCGAGCGTAATGTAGGTTCAGAAAGCCCGCTGAAAATTAAACGTGGGCAAAATAATCTCTGGAATAACGGCGGTATTCAGTACGCGCCGCCCGTGCGTTAAGTCGGTGTGAGGTAACGAGCGTCGCTACGGCGGCGCTCTCTTCAGCGTTATGCTTTCCGAGGTTTCTATGTCTCATCGCCGCTCAACCGTTAAAGGCTCACTCTCCTTTGCCAACCCTACGGTTCGTGCCTGGTTATTCCAGATCCTTGCCGTTGTTGCTGTTGTCGGCATTGTTGGTTGGTTATTTCACAACACTGTAACGAATCTCAGTAATCGTGGCATTACTTCAGGTTTTGCCTTTCTGGATCGCGGCGCTGGCTTCGGTATTGTCCAGCATTTGATCGATTACCAGCAGGGCGACACCTACGGACGCGTTTTTATTGTCGGCTTACTCAATACGCTACTGGTTTCTGCATTGTGTATTGTGTTCGCTTCTGTTTTGGGCTTCTTTATCGGTCTGGCGAGACTTTCGGATAACTGGCTGCTACGAAAGCTTTCCACAATTTATATTGAGATCTTCCGTAATATTCCCCCGCTGCTGCAAATCTTCTTCTGGTACTTTGCCGTGTTGCGCAATTTGCCCGGACCACGCCAGGCTGTGAGCGCGTTTGATCTGGCCTTTTTGAGCAATCGTGGGCTTTATATTCCGTCACCGCAGCTGGGAGACGGATTTATTGCGTTTATCCTGGCTGTTGTTATGGCTATAGTCCTTTCTGTTGGGCTATTCCGCTTTAATAAAACATACCAGATAAAGACCGGACAACTGCGCCGCACCTGGCCGATCGCCGCAGTGTTGATCATTGGTTTGCCTTTACTGGCGCAATGGCTTTTTGGCGCAGCACTACACTGGGATGTCCCAGCCCTACGAGGCTTTAACTTCCGCGGCGGGATGGTTTTAATTCCTGAACTGGCAGCCTTAACGCTGGCACTTTCGGTTTATACATCTGCATTTATCGCCGAGATTATCCGCGCTGGGATCCAGGCAGTGCCTTATGGTCAACATGAAGCGGCTCGGTCACTGGGATTACCCAACCCGGTTACGCTACGCCAGGTCATTATTCCCCAGGCACTGCGAGTGATTATTCCGCCGTTAACCAGCCAGTATCTCAACATCGTCAAAAACTCCTCTCTTGCCGCCGCTATTGGCTATCCCGATATGGTTTCGCTGTTTGCTGGCACCGTGCTGAACCAGACGGGGCAAGCCATCGAGACGATAGCCATGACCATGTCGGTCTATCTGATTATCAGCCTGACTATCTCGCTGCTGATGAATATCTATAACCGCCGCATCGCGATCGTTGAACGCTAAGGAGTCATGATGACAAAAGTATTGCTGTCTCAGCCCTCGCGCCCAGCGAGTAACTCAAGCCGCGCGATGGTGTGGGTGCGAAAAATCTGTTCTCCAGCTGGAGCAATAGCCTGCTGACTATTGGCTGCATATGGTTGATGTGGAACTGATCCACCGTTGCTGAACTGGGCATTTTGCAGGCTAACTGGGTTGGCTCAACGCGTGCCGACTGCACAAAGCCGGTGCCTGTTGGGTCTTCATCCACGAACGATTTGGTCAGTTTATGTATGGGCTTTACCCACACGACCAACGCTGGCGAATTAACCTCGCATTACTGATTGGGCTTGTGTCGATCGCACCAATGTTCTGGAAAATACTCCCGCATCGCGGTCGCTATATTGCGGCCTGGGCGGTGATTTACCCACTGATTGTCTGGTGGCTGATGTATGGCGGTTTTTGGAGCGGTTGAAACCCGGCAATGGGGCGGGCTGACGCTAACTTTAATTATTGCATCCGTTGGGATTGCGGGGGCGCTACCGTGGGGGATCTTACTGGCGTTAGGTCGCCGCTCCCATATGCCGATTGTGCGTATCTTATCGGTCATTTTTATCGAGTTCTGGCGCGGCGTACCGCTGATTACCGTATTGTTTATGTCTTCGGTCATGCTGCCGTTGTTTATGGCAGAAGGCACCAGTATCGACAAACTGATCCGCGCGCTGGTTGGCGTGATCCTGTTTCAGTCAGCATATGTTGCGGAAGTCGTGCGAGGCGGATTACAGGCACTGCCTAAAGGGCAGTATGAAGCGGCAGAGTCGCTGGCGTTGGGTTACTGGAAAACTCAGGGGCTGGTTATTCTGCCACAGGCGTTGAAGCTGGTAATTCCTGGGCTGGTAAATACCATCATCGCACTCTTCAAAGATACCAGCCTGGTGATCATTATCGGGTTGTTCGATCTTTTCAGTAGCGTTCAGCAGGCAACCGTTGATCCCACCTGGTTGGGTATGTCGACGGAAGGGTATGTTTTCGCCGCGCTGATCTACTGGATCTTCTGTTTCAGCATGTCGCGCTATAGCCAGCATCTGGAAAAACGTTTTAACACCGGGCGTACACCGCATTGAGGACACTATGAGCCAAATTTTACTGCAACCTGCTAACGCGATGATTACGCTGGAAAACGTCAATAAATGGTATGGACAATTCCATGTTTTGAAAAATATAAATTTAACCGTGCAACCGGGAGAACGGATCGTTCTGTGTGGCCCTTCAGGTTCCGGTAAATCGACAACCATTCGTTGTATTAATCATCTGGAAGAACATCAACAGGGACGGATCGCGGTAGATGGCATCGAACTTAATGAAGATATCCGCAATATTGAGCGCGTCCGGCAGGAAGTGGGAATGGTCTTTCAGCATTTCAATCTCTTCCCTCATCTGACCGTTCTACAGAACTGTACCCTGGCACCGATTTGGGTACGCAAGATGCCAAAGAAAGAGGCTGAAGCTCTGGCGATGCATTACCTTGAGCGGGTGAGAATTGCCGAACATGCGCATAAGTTTCCCGGACAAATTTCTGGTGGTCAGCAGCAACGCGTTGCCATTGCGCGTTCGCTGTGTATGAAGCCGAAAATTATGTTGTTTGATGAGCCAACGTCGGCGCTCGATCCGGAGATGGTGAAAGAGGTGCTGGATACGATGATTGGGCTGGCGCAGTCGGGTATGACAATGTTGTGTGTAACACATGAGATGGGGTTTGCACGTACCGTCGCTGACCGGGTAATTTTTATGGATCGTGGGGAGATAGTGGAACAAGCTGCACCTGATGAATTTTTTGCGCATCCTAAATCAGAGCGTACGAGGGCATTTTTATCGCAGGTAATCCATTAATTGAATGTTAGTTCGAAAAGCAAAAAGGCCATCCTTTCGGATGGCCTTTCGCTTGATTTGATGTCTGGCAGTTCCCTACTCTCGCATGGGGAGACCCCACACTACCATCGGCGCTACGGCGTTTCACTTCTGAGTTCGGCATGGGGTCAGGTGGGACCACCGCGCTACTGCCGCCAGACAAATTCTTTTCTAATCTGCCGAACTTTAACCTAAAAAGTGGTGCTGATACCCAGAGTCGAACTGGGGACCTCACCCTTACCAAGGGTGCGCTCTACCAACTGAGCCATATCAGCACGCTAAATTTGATGCCTGGCAGTTCCCTACTCTCGCATGGGAGACCCCACACTACCATCGGCGCTACGGCGTTTCACTTCTGAGTTCGGCATGGGGTCAGGTGGGACCACCGCGCTAAGGCCGCCAGGCAAATTCTGTTTTATCAGACCGCTTCTGCGTTCTGATTTAATCTGTATCAGGCTGAAAATCTTCTCTCATCCGCCAAAACATCTTCGGCGTTGTAAGGTTAAGCCTCACGGTTCATTAGTACCGGTTAGCTCAACGCATCGCTGCGCTTACACACCCGGCCTATCAACGTCGTCGTCTTCAACGTTCCTTCAGGACCCTTAAAGGGTCAGGGAGAACTCATCTCGGGGCAAGTTTCGTGCTTAGATGCTTTCAGCACTTATCTCTTCCGCATTTAGCTACCGGGCAGTGCCATTGGCATGACAACCCGAACACCAGTGATGCGTCCACTCCGGTCCTCGTACTAGGAGCAGCCCCCCTCAGTTCTCCAGCGCCCACGGCAGATAGGGACCGAACTGTCTCACGACGTTCTAAACCCAGCTCGCGTACCACTTTAAATGGCGAACAGCCATACCCTTGGGACCTACTTCAGCCCCAGGATGTGATGAGCCGACATCGAGGTGCCAAACACCGCCGTCGATATGAACTCTTGGGCGGTATCAGCCTGTTATCCCCGGAGTACCTTTTATCCGTTGAGCGATGGCCCTTCCATTCAGAACCACCGGATCACTATGACCTGCTTGCACCTGCTCGCGCCGTCACGCTCGCAGTCAAGCTGGCTTATGCCATTGCACTAACCTCCTGATGTCCGACCAGGATTAGCCAACCTTCGTGCTCCTCCGTTACTCTTTAGGAGGAGACCGCCCCAGTCAAACTACCCACCAGACACTGTCCGCAACCCGGATCACGGGTCAACGTTAGAACATCAAACATTAAAGGGTGGTATTTCAAGGTCGGCTCCATGCAGACTGGCGTCCACACTTCAAAGCCTCCCACCTATCCTACATCAAGGCTCAATGTTCAGTGTCAAGCTATAGTAAAGGTTCACGGGGTCTTTCCGTCTTGCCGCGGGTACACTGCATCTTCACAGCGAGTTCAATTTCACTGAGTCTCGGGTGGAGACAGCCTGGCCATCATTACGCCATTCGTGCAGGTCGGAACTTACCCGACAAGGAATTTCGCTACCTTAGGACCGTTATAGTTACGGCCGCCGTTTACCGGGGCTTCGATCAAGAGCTTCGCTTGCGCTAACCCCATCAATTAACCTTCCGGCACCGGGCAGGCGTCACACCGTATACGTCCACTTTCGTGTTTGCACAGTGCTGTGTTTTTAATAAACAGTTGCAGCCAGCTGGTATCTTCGACTGATTTCAGCTCCATCCGCGAGGGACTTCACCTACATATCAGCGTGCCTTCTCCCGAAGTTACGGCACCATTTTGCCTAGTTCCTTCACCCGAGTTCTCTCAAGCGCCTTGGTATTCTCTACCTGACCACCTGTGTCGGTTTGGGGTACGATTTGATGTTACCTGATGCTTAGAGGCTTTTCCTGGAAGCAGGGCATTTGTTGCTTCAGCACCGTAGTGCCTCGTCATCACGCCTCAGCCTTGATTTTCCGGATTTGCCTGGAAAACCAGCCTACACGCTTAAACCGGGACAACCGTCGCCCGGCCAACATAGCCTTCTCCGTCCCCCCTTCGCAGTAACACCAAGTACAGGAATATTAACCTGTTTCCCATCGACTACGCCTTTCGGCCTCGCCTTAGGGGTCGACTCACCCTGCCCCGATTAACGTTGGACAGGAACCCTTGGTCTTCCGGCGAGCGGGCTTTTCACCCGCTTTATCGTTACTTATGTCAGCATTCGCACTTCTGATACCTCCAGCATGCCTCACAGTACACCTTCACAGGCTTACAGAACGCTCCCCTACCCAACAACGCATAAGCGTCGCTGCCGCAGCTTCGGTGCATGGTTTAGCCCCGTTACATCTTCCGCGCAGGCCGACTCGACCAGTGAGCTATTACGCTTTCTTTAAATGATGGCTGCTTCTAAGCCAACATCCTGGCTGTCTGGGCCTTCCCACATCGTTTCCCACTTAACCATGACTTTGGGACCTTAGCTGGCGGTCTGGTTGTTCTTCACGACGGACGTTAGCACCCGCCGTGTGTCTCCCGTGATAACATTCTCCGGTATTCGCAGTTTGCATCGGGTTGGTAAGTCGGGATGACCCCCTTGCCGAAACAGTGCTCTACCCCCGGAGATGAATTCACGAGGCGCTACCTAAATAGCTTTCGGGGAGAACCAGCTATCTCCCGGTTTGATTGGCCTTTCACCCCCAGCCACAAGTCATCCGCTAATTTTTCAACATTAGTCGGTTCGGTCCTCCAGTTAGTGTTACCCAACCTTCAACCTGCCCATGGCTAGATCACCGGGTTTCGGGTCTATACCCTGCAACTTAACGCCCAGTTAAGACTCGGTTTCCCTTCGGCTCCCCTATTCGGTTAACCTTGCTACAGAATATAAGTCGCTGACCCATTATACAAAAGGTACGCAGTCACACGCCTAAGCGTGCTCCCACTGCTTGTACGTACACGGTTTCAGGTTCTTTTTCACTCCCCTCGCCGGGGTTCTTTTCGCCTTTCCCTCACGGTACTGGTTCACTATCGGTCAGTCAGGAGTATTTAGCCTTGGAGGATGGTCCCCCCATATTCAGACAGGATACCACGTGTCCCGCCCTACTCATCGAGCTCACAGTATGTGCATTTTTGTGTACGGGGCTGTCACCCTGTATCGCGCGCCTTTCCAGACGCTTCCACTAACACACACACTGATTCAGGCTCTGGGCTGCTCCCCGTTCGCTCGCCGCTACTGGGGGAATCTCGGTTGATTTCTTTTCCTCGGGGTACTTAGATGTTTCAGTTCCCCCGGTTCGCCTCATTAACCTATGGATTCAGTTAATGATAGTGTGTCGAAACACACTGGGTTTCCCCATTCGGAAATCGCCGGTTATAACGGTTCATATCACCTTACCGACGCTTATCGCAGATTAGCACGTCCTTCATCGCCTCTGACTGCCAGTAGGCATCCACCGTGTACGCTTAGTCGCTTAACCTCACAACCCGAAGATGTTTCTTTCGATTCATCATCGTGTTGCGAAAATTTGAGAGACTCACGAACAACTTTCGTTGTTCAGTGTTTCAATTTTCAGCTTGATCCAGATTTTTAAAGAGCAAAACTTCGCAGTGAACCTTTGCAGGTACACTCTGAAGTATTTTTTATTTAATCACTACAGAGATGGTGGAGCTATGCGGGATCGAACCGCAGACCTCCTGCGTGCAAAGCAGGCGCTCTCCCAGCTGAGCTATAGCCCCATAACATGTAGTTAAAACCTCTTCAAATTTGCCGTGCAAATTTGGTAGGCCTGAGTGGACTTGAACCACCGACCTCACCCTTATCAGGGGTGCGCTCTAACCACCTGAGCTACAAGCCTGTAGAGGTTTTACTGCTCATTTTCATCAGACAATCTGTGTGAGCACTGCAAAGTACGCTTCTTTAAGGTAAGGAGGTGATCCAACCGCAGGTTCCCCTACGGTTACCTTGTTACGACTTCACCCCAGTCATGAATCACAAAGTGGTAAGCGCCCTCCCGAAGGTTAAGCTACCTACTTCTTTTGCAACCCACTCCCATGGTGTGACGGGCGGTGTGTACAAGGCCCGGGAACGTATTCACCGTGGCATTCTGATCCACGATTACTAGCGATTCCGACTTCATGGAGTCGAGTTGCAGACTCCAATCCGGACTACGACGCACTTTATGAGGTCCGCTTGCTCTCGCGAGGTCGCTTCTCTTTGTATGCGCCATTGTAGCACGTGTGTAGCCCTGGTCGTAAGGGCCATGATGACTTGACGTCATCCCCACCTTCCTCCAGTTTATCACTGGCAGTCTCCTTTGAGTTCCCGGCCGGACCGCTGGCAACAAAGGATAAGGGTTGCGCTCGTTGCGGGACTTAACCCAACATTTCACAACACGAGCTGACGACAGCCATGCAGCACCTGTCTCACAGTTCCCGAAGGCACCAATCCATCTCTGGAAAGTTCTGTGGATGTCAAGACCAGGTAAGGTTCTTCGCGTTGCATCGAATTAAACCACATGCTCCACCGCTTGTGCGGGCCCCCGTCAATTCATTTGAGTTTTAACCTTGCGGCCGTACTCCCCAGGCGGTCGACTTAACGCGTTAGCTCCGGAAGCCACGCCTCAAGGGCACAACCTCCAAGTCGACATCGTTTACGGCGTGGACTACCAGGGTATCTAATCCTGTTTGCTCCCCACGCTTTCGCACCTGAGCGTCAGTCTTCGTCCAGGGGGCCGCCTTCGCCACCGGTATTCCTCCAGATCTCTACGCATTTCACCGCTACACCTGGAATTCTACCCCCCTCTACGAGACTCAAGCTTGCCAGTATCAGATGCAGTTCCCAGGTTGAGCCCGGGGATTTCACATCTGACTTAACAAACCGCCTGCGTGCGCTTTACGCCCAGTAATTCCGATTAACGCTTGCACCTCCGTATTACCGCGGCTGCTGGCACGGAGTTAGCCGGTGCTTCTTCTGCGGGTAACGTCAATGAGTAAAGGTATTAACTTTACTCCCTTCCTCCCCGCTGAAAGTACTTTACAACCCGAAGGCCTTCTTCATACACGCGGCATGGCTGCATCAGGCTTGCGCCCATTGTGCAATATTCCCCACTGCTGCCTCCCGTAGGAGTCTGGACCGTGTCTCAGTTCCAGTGTGGCTGGTCATCCTCTCAGACCAGCTAGGGATCGTCGCCTGGTGAGCCGTTACCCCACCAACAAGCTAATCCCATCTGGGCACATCCGATGGCAAGAGGCCCGAAGGTCCCCCTCTTTGGTCTTGCGACGTTATGCGGTATTAGCTACCGTTTCCAGTAGTTATCCCCCTCCATCAGGCAGTTTCCCAGACATTACTCACCCGTCCGCCACTCGTCAGCAAAGAAGCAAGCTTCTTCCTGTTACCGTTCGACTTGCATGTGTTAGGCCTGCCGCCAGCGTTCAATCTGAGCCATGATCAAACTCTTCAATTTAAAAGTTTGATGCTCAAAGAATTAAACTTCGTAATGAATTACGTGTTCACTCTTGAGACTTGGTATTCATTTTTCGTCTTGCGACGTTAAGAATCCGTATCTTCGAGTGCCCACACAGATTGTCTGATAAATTGTTAAAGAGCAGTTGCGACGCAGCTTTCAGCTCACTGTCGCGAGGTGGCGTATATTACGCTTTCCTCTTTCAGAGTCAACCCTGAATTTCAGGATTTTTTCTCTTCGTTGTTACGACCATCTTGTGAAGTGTTTCACGTTGTCGTCTCAACGGAGGCGCATTATAGGGATCCCAATTTTTTGCACAAGTACTTTTTTGATCTTTTTTTCTGTTTGTTGTTTTTTCACCCTTTTTGCTGCATTCGCACACAAAACGGTGCTTTTTTGCATACTAAAAGACTTGCACAAGGCCAATAATGCCCCCAAAGTCATTAGTAAATCATTTATTGCTGAGGTAAGTATGTCTGATGTTTTACGCCCATACCGCGATCTTTTTCCACAAATCGGTCAGCGCGTAATGATCGACGATAGCAGTGTCGTGATTGGTGACGTTCGTCTGGCTGATGATGTGGGGATCTGGCCGCTCGTTGTGATTCGTGGAGATGTACATTATGTACAGATCGGAGCACGCACCAATATCCAGGATGGCAGTATGTTGCATGTCACTCATAAATCCTCGTACAACCCAGATGGCAACCCATTAACCATTGGCGAAGATGTCACTGTTGGTCACAAGGTGATGCTCCACGGCTGCACCATTGGCAATCGAGTTTTGGTTGGGATGGGCTCAATTTTACTTGATGGCGCAATAGTAGAAGATGATGTGATGATTGGTGCGGGTAGTCTGGTCCCACAAAATAAACGGCTGGAGAGCGGATATCTGTATCTCGGTAGCCCCGTCAAACAGATCCGCCCGTTAAGTGATGAAGAGAAGGCTGGGTTACGCTATTCCGCGAATAATTACGTGAAATGGAAGGACGAATATCTGGATCAGGGTAACCAGACCCAGCCTTGATCATCTTCACTTTGTTCCTGAATTAAGTTTTCCGCTTCTTCTTCCAGATCCCAGCGATGCTGACGAAAACTCGCTAACCACTGTTCTGGCGTATCTCCAGTAAAACGATACGCCAGACTCTCGCCAGAGATCGCACATGTCAGTTGCATGCCATTCACGAGAGCGGGAAAACATACACATTTTTTATTCTCGTCCCACTCTTCTCTGTCCGGAAACTGGATGGCCTGATTCACGCGGACAATTCCTCCTGCAATTGCTTTATAACTGGTTCTACGTCAGGCAGAACACCGTGCCAGAGAAGAAAGGCATGAGCCGCCTGTGCCACCAGCATTCCTAAACCATCAGCATTACGCTTTGAGCCTCGCTGCTCACACCATGCCAGAAAAGGAGTTTTTCCTTTCTGATAGAACATGTCATAGCAATAAATGCCTGGATGAATGAGCGATGACGGGATCGCCGGAATATCACCACTGATGCCACTGGATGTTGCATTAATAATGAGATCAAACTCATGACCTTCCAGTTCGTCCATACCCAACGCCTGAATACTGCCAGTGTGCGCAAACAATTTAGCCAACTCTTCCGCGCGGGATACCGTCCGATTAGTGATTGTCACCGCACAGTCCAGGGAAAGAAGTGGCAGTAGTACGCCGCGAGATGCTCCACCAGCGCCGATGAGCAGAATACGTAAACCAGGACGGATAAAAGACAGACGTTCCAGATCGCTTAACAAACCTATACCATCGGTATTGTCACCCAGCAGGCGTCCATCTTCTAACCGCTTGAGGGTATTAACAGCACCAGCCAACGCTGCCCGTTCAGTAAGCTCATCCGCTCTGGCAAAAGCCTCTTCTTTAAAAGGCACCGTCACATTCGCACCTTTACCACCAGCACGAAAGAAAGCGTTCAGTGTGTTGATGAAATCATTGATGGGTGCCAACACGCGCCCATAGGGATGTTCAATATTCAGTTGCTGAGCAAATTGCTGATGAATGAATGGCGATTTGCTGTGGGCTATCGGATTACCAAAAACAGCATAGGTTTCCATTATGTTACCCCTGTCGAAACAGTTCACCCGTCAGGGCATCGCGGATTTCTGAAGGATTTAAACGCCCCCCCGTTTCACCAGGCACAACCGGGAACGCCGCGCCAAATTGTGCGCGAACTTCGTCTACTGTTCGACAAGGTGGCAATCCACTCAAGTTGGCACTGGTAGAAACCAGCGGTTTACCATAAGCCTGGCACAAAGCAACCACCAACGGATGGTCGGTGACTCGTACAGCAAGCGAATCAAAGCGGCCCGTCAACCAGCGCGGTGTTGTCGCAGGCGCGGGAAAGACAAAGGTGACAGGACCTGGCCAGCGGGAAAAAATGGTTTCACGCTGCGCATCAGTCAGCATGGTGTCATCAATATAGGGTTTAAGCTGCTCGTAATTTGCCGCGATTAAAATCAGCCCCTTATCAACCGGACGCTGTTTTAACTCCAACAGTCGCATCACTGCTGTTTCGCTATCAGGATCGCACCCGACACCGAAAACGGCTTCCGTTGGATAGGCGATGACACGTTCTTCATTGAGGACATCTATCGCAGCTGCGATAGCGTCTCCTTGCAGGTTATTATTCACGTTATTATTCCGCCGAAACCGGCTTTCCACATTGTTTACTGGCACAAAAGTGTTTTACACCCTGCGCGGTTTTCTTTTCGATGAGTAGTGGATAATGACACTCAGGGCATTCTCCAGCTATGGGTTTGAAGTTAATGGCAAATTGACACTCCGGGTAGCGATCACAGGAGTGAAATGTTTTGCCATAACGGGAGCGGCGCTGGACCAGATGGCCCGTCCGGCATTGGGGGCATGTAATTGCTGTTTCGTCCGGTTTATCGATAAGTTCGGTATGTTCGCATTCAGGGTAGTTACTGCAACCAATAAACATACCAAAGCGTCCCTGGCGTAATACCAGATTTGCGCCACATGCAGGGCAAACCTGCCCCTCCAGAACTTTGACAATATGTCCATCCGCTGAAGATTTCAGAGGACGGACGTAGTCACACGCCGGATACTGTGAGCATCCAAGAAACGGACCGTGTTTCCCGGATCGAATAACCAGTTCAGCCCCGCACTTTGGGCAGGACTCATTATTACGCACCGTGAACAGTGCTGATTTCGCCATAACAACTTATGCTGAATTAAAGAAATGATTAATGCAGCATACCTTCATTCACTTCAAAGAGTAATTCTTCCATTTGCTGGTACGCATTTTCGCAGCCCGGAATATTGAACAACACCATCAGGATTACCCATTTCAGATCATCCAGTTCGAACTCTGCGTTATCCAGCGCGAGCACTCGCTCTATCACCATTTCACGAGTTTCAAGGTTGAGCACCTGAATCTGCTCAAGGAAAAGCAGAAAACCACGACAGCTGGCATCCAGTCTTTCACACTCCTCAGGGGTATAAATACGCATGGAGAGTGGATCAGAGGCCAGTTGCATCGGTTCTGCCAGTCCTTCCTGATAATCCGCAAGCTTTTCCAGCCAAAGCAGGGCATTGTAGATATCTTCTCGATCAAATCCTGCGTCGGTAAGATCCTGTTCAAGTTTGTCTTGATCCACACGCAACTCAGCTTCTGTGTGAATATAGGTTTCAAACAAATACATTAGTACGTCGAACATGGCATGCCCTCCTCAATCGGACATAGCCGCCGGGTACAGCTGCGATCCATCCTGCTAACTCCAGTTCGAGTAGTTGAGTAACTACCTCTGGCACAGGTTGGCCGGCACGTTCAGCGACGACGTCAACAGGTGTTACCTCATCTCCTACGTTAGCCAGGAGCTCAGGAAATGGCAATGCCACGTCTTGCTGATCTGGTGAATAAAATGAATTTTCAGGGGCGTCTGGCAACCAGTGCAATCCAAATTGCAAGTTTTCCAGAATTTCTTCCGGTTCCGTCACAAGAATCGCACCTTGTTTTATTAACCAGTGAGGCCCTTCGCTTCCCGGATTCCCTATTGGACCTGGCAAGGCAAAAACTTCACGCCCCTGCTCAAGCGCACAACGTGCTGTCACTAGCGAACCACTGCGCAAAGCCGCTTCCACCACCAGTACACCTTTACTTAGACCACTGATAATGCGATTTCTTCGTGGGAAATTGTAAGCAAGGGGTGGAACATCGAGGGGAAATTCCGAGACGAGAGCTCCGCCATGTTCAAGCAAACTGGCAGCCAGTCGGGCATGGCGGCGGGGATGAATGGTATTAAGTCCATTCCCCAATACAGCAATGCTGACGCCATTTACCTGTAAAGGCCGCTTTATGCGCCACACCATCGATTCCACGCGCCAGTCCACTTGTAATTGTCACCCACGCGTCGCCAGAGTTTCGCAAAATAATCGTCCCCATCGCTCGCCATACCATGAATGCGCCCGACTCCCCACTCATGGCAAGCTGAAATGAATGCAGCGCGTAGTTCTCCTTCAACAAACAGTGCGCCGGGGTAATCTGTCGTCGCCTGAAGTTGAGGAGGATAAAATTCGCTGTCCGCAGGGATTAAATGATGGTTGGGTTGCTCCAACCAACAAAGTGAGCTTTCGATACTCTTTCGCGGAAATGAAAGAAAGCGTTGTGCCTGCCGCAATGTAAGCCCAGTTTGCTGCAATACAACCGCATCAATATGCGACTGTTTTGCCAGCCAGTGAGCTATACGGACCATATCATCGCCGTACAAGCTGCTGATACTCATTAAACGCAGCCAAATTTCTGTATCGACCATCCTTATCTCCCTGCCATAAGCAGCCTTAGCAATCTTTGCGATTGGTCAGTGATGCTGTCAATCAGAGGGATTTGTCTAGAATAGAAGAAATAATCTTTCTAACTCCTGAACACATCTCTGGAGATTTATGTCAGTTTTGCAAGTGTTACATATTCCGACGAGCGGCTTCGCAAAGTTGCTAAACCGGTAGAAGAAGTGAATGCAGAAATTCAGCGTATCGTCGATGATATGTTCGAGACGATGTATGCAGAAGAGGTATTGGCGGCGGCAACCCAGTTGATATCCATCAACGTATCATTGTTATTGATGTTTCGGAAAACCGTGACGAACGGCTGGTGTTAATCAATCCGGAGCTTTAAAAAAGCGGCGAAACAGGCATTGAAGAAGGTTGCCTGTCGATCCCTGAACAACGTGCTTTAGTGCCACGCGCAGAGAAAGTTAAAATTCGCGCCCTGGACCGCGACGGTAAACCATTTGAACTGGAGGCAGATGGTCTGTTAGCCATCTGTATTCAGCATGAGATGGATCACCTGGTCGGCAAACTGTTTATGGATTATCTGTCACCGCTGAAACAACAACGTATTCGTCAGAAAGTTGAAAAACTGGATCGTCTGAAAGCCCGGGCTTAAGGATAAGAACTAACGTGTCAGAATCACTACGTATTATTTTTGCGGGTACACCTGACTTTGCAGCGCGTCATCTCGACGCGCTGTTGTCTTCTGGTCATAACGTCGTTGGCGTGTTCACCCAGCCAGACCGACCGGCAGGACGCGGTAAAAAACTGATGCCCAGCCCGATTAAAGTTCTGGCTGAGGAAAAAGGTCTGCCCGTTTTTCAACCTGTTTCCCTGCGTCCACAAGAAAACCAGCAACTGGTCGCCGATCTGCAGGCTGATGTTATGGTCGTCGTCGCCTATGGTTTAATTCTGCCTAAAGCTGTGCTGGAGATGCCGCGTCTTGGCTGTATCAACGTTCATGGTTCACTGCTGCCACGCTGGCGCGGTGCTGCACCAATCCAACGCTCACTATGGGCGGGTGATGCAGAAACTGGTGTGACCATTATGCAAATGGATGTTGGTTTAGACACCGGTGACATGCTCTATAAGCTCTCCTGCCCGATTACTGCAGAAGATACCAGTGGTACGCTGTACGACAAGCTGGCAGAGCTTGGCCCACAAGGGCTTATCACCACGTTGAAACAACTGGCAGACGGCACGGCGAAACCAGAAGTTCAGGACGAAACTCTTGTCACTTACGCCGAGAAGTTGAGTAAAGAAGAAGCGCGTATTGACTGGTCGCTTTCGGCAGCGCAGCTTGAACGCTGCATTCGCGCTTTCAACCCATGGCCAATGAGCTGGCTGGAAATTGAAGGACAACCGGTTAAAGTCTGGAAAGCGTCGGTCATTGATACGGCAACCAACGCTGCACCAGGAACGATCCTTGAAGCCAATAAACAAGGCATTCAGGTTGCGACTGGTGATGGCATCCTGAACCTGCTCTCGTTACAACCTGCGGGTAAGAAAGCGATGAGCGCGCAAGACCTCCTGAATTCTCGTCGGGAATGGTTTGTTCCGGGCAACCGTCTGGTCTGATAGTCCACTCTTCTAAGCCCGGTCTTACCGGGCATTTTTATACTTATGAAAAAACAACGTAATTTACGTAGCATGGCGGCACAGGCCGTTGAACAAGTCGTAGAGCAAGGGCAATCATTAAGCAACATTCTGCCACCGCTCCAGCAAAAAGTTTCCGATAAAGACAAAGCACTTCTTCAAGAGTTGTGCTTTGGCGTACTGCGTACGCTTTCGCAGTTAGACTGGCTGATTAATAAGTTAATGGCCCGTCCGATGACCGGCAAACAGCGGACCGTGCATTACCTGATTATGGTTGGTTTGTATCAACTGCTTTATACCCGCATTCCACCTCATGCTGCGCTGGCTGAAACGGTTGAAGGCGCTATCGCAATTAAGCGTCCGCAACTTAAAGGGTTGATAAACGGTGTATTACGCCAGTTCCAGCGTCAGCAAGAAGAGTTATTAGCCGAGTTTAATGCCAGTGATGCACGTTATCTGCATCCTTCCTGGTTGAAGCGTCTGCAAAAGCGTATCCAGAGCAGTGGCAATCCATCGTCGAAGCCAATAACCAGCGTCCGCCAATGTGGCTGCGCGTTAATCGTACGCATCATTCCCGCGACAGCTGGCTTGCATTGTTGGATGAAGCAGGAATGAAAGGTTTCCCGCATGCGGATTACCCTGATGCTGTACGGCTGGAAACACCTGCACCTGTTCATGCGCTACCTGGTTTTGAAGACGGATGGGTTACCGTTCAGGATGCATCAGCACAAGGTTGCATGACCTGGCTTGCGCCACAAAACGGTGAACACATTCTGGATCTTGTGCCCCCCGGCGGTAAAACAACGCATATCCTTGAGGTGGCACCAGAAGCGCAGGTTGTTGCGGTTGATATTGACGAACAGCGCCTCTCTCGCGTTTACGACAATTTAAAACGCCTTGGTATGAAAGCGACCGTGAAACAAGGTGATGGCCGCTACCCTTCCCAATGGTGTGGCGAGCAACAGTTTGATCGCATTTTATTAGATGCGCCTTGTTCAGCAACCGGTGTGATTCGTCGCCATCCGGATATTAAATGGTTACGTCGCGATCGCGATATCCCGGAACTCGCGCAATTGCAGTCTGAAATTCTCGACGCCATTTGGCCGCATTTAAAATCCGGTGGAACCCTGGTCTATGCCACCTGTTCGGTGTTACCGGAAGAGAATAGCCTGCAGATTAAAGCCTTTTTGCAACGTACCGCTGATGCCGAACTTTGCGAAACAGGAACACCAGAGCAACCGGGTAAACAAAATCTGCCTGGTGCCGAAGAGGGCGACGGCTTCTTTTACGCTAAGCTAATCAAAAAGTGATGAGATAACGGGTCGCGACTGATGAAAATTATCATTCTGGGTGCCGGCCAGGTTGGCGGCACACTGGCGGAAAACCTGGTTGGCGAGAACAACGATATCACTGTTGTCGATACCAACGGTGAGCGTCTGCGGACCTTGCAGGATAAATTTGACCTGCGAGTCGTGCAGGGGCATGGCTCTCATCCACGCGTATTGCGGGAGGCAGGTGCCGACGACGCCGATATGCTGGTTGCTGTAACCAGTTCAGATGAAACCAATATGGTTGCCTGCCAGGTAGCCTACTCACTTTTCAACACCCCTAATCGCATCGCTCGCATCCGCTCACCAGACTACGTGCGCGATGCCGATAAGCTATTTCATTCAGATGCTGTACCGATTGATCATCTGATCGCACCAGAGCAGTTGGTTATCGATAATATTTACCGACTGATTGAGTATCCCGGCGCATTGCAGGTGGTGAACTTCGCTGAGGGTAAAGTCAGCCTCGCTGTGGTTAAAGCCTATTATGGCGGCCCGCTGATTGGTAACGCACTTTCGACCATGCGCGAACATATGCCACATATCGATACTCGTGTGGCAGCAATTTTCCGCCACGATCGCCCCATTCGTCCACAAGGTTCGACCATTGTGGAAGCTGGTGATGAAGTGTTCTTTATTGCCGCTTCACAGCATATCCGTGCGGTGATGAGTGAATTACAGCGACTGGAAAAACCGTATAAGCGGATCATGCTGGTTGGTGGCGGTAATATCGGTGCAGGGCTGGCGCGTCGTCTGGAAAAAGATTACAGCGTTAAACTCATCGAACGTAATCAGCAGCGCGCTGCCGAACTGGCGGAAAAGTTGCAGAATACGATCGTCTTTTTTGGTGATGCGTCGGATCAAGAACTGCTGGCCGAAGAACATATCGATCAAGTTGATCTGTTTATTGCCGTCACCAACGATGACGAGGCCAATATCATGTCCGCCATGCTTGCCAAACGTATGGGTGCGAAAAAGGTGATGGTATTGATCCAGCGTCGCGCTTATGTGGATCTGGTTCAGGGGAGCGTGATCGATATTGCGATTTCACCACAACAAGCAACTATTTCTGCGTTGCTTAGCCATGTGCGAAAAGCAGATATATTATTTACAGGTTGTGCTTCGGTGATCATTGCGTTGTCGGCAGAGTCATTGACGAAATCAAGCTACCGCCAGGAACGATTATTGGAGCGGTGGTACGTGGAAACGACGTGATGATTGCCAATGACAATCTGCGCATTGAGCAAGGCGATCACGTAATTATGTTCCTCACAGATAAAAAGTTTATTACCGACGTCGAAAGACTCTTCCAGCCAAGCCCTTTCTTCTTGTAATTAATAAGGCGTCTAATGACGCCTTATTATTTCCCTTTGATTATCAAGGATTAATTAAATTCACAGGAAAATGGCTTAACATTTGTTAGACTTATGGTTGTCGGCTTCATAGGGAGAATAACATGAGCATTATTAAAGAATTTCGCGAATTTGCGATGCGCGGGAACGTGGTGGATTTGGCGGTGGGTGTCATTATCGGTGCGGCAGATTATGTCTTCATCATCATGCCACCTCTGGGCTTATTAATTGGCGGGATCGACTTTAAACAGTTTGCTGTCACGCTACGCGATGCGCAGGGGGATATCCCTGCTGTTGTGATGCATTACGGTGTCTTCATTCAAAACGTCTTTGATTTTCTGATTGTGGCCTTTGCCATCTTTATGGCGATTAAGCTAATCAACAAACTGAATCGGAAAAAAGAAGAACCAGCAGCCGCACCAGCACCAACTAAAGAAGAAGTATTACTGACAGAAATTCGTGATTTGCTGAAAGAGCAGAATAACCGCTCTTAACAAACGCCTGAAAGCAGAAGGCCAGTGGTAAAAAAGTGATTTACTTTCTTGCCACTGGCCTCCCAGTTCCCCCGATTGCCATGTTTTCCTTTTCGCATGTAACTGCCTTTCCCTTTCTTATTTTTCTCTACTCGCTGTCGGAATAAGGGATCATGTAGTAATGCTTCTATCGCATTATCCTTTATCTGCCCTTTAGTATGCTGATATCGGCTCATAAAACTCCAGTTGGTTATTTAACGGCGCGAGTGTAATCCTGTCAGTGCAAAAAATCAACAGCCACTCTTAACGCCACTCGCCCCTTGTTCAAGAGCTTCAAGAATCGAGCAATAAACACTGCTATGGGCGGTCCCACAACAGGCATCGTTAAGGCGTTGCAAGGAACGCTGCATACTCTGCAACTCGGCTATCCGTGCTTCGACTTCCTGCAATCTTTCCTGCACAATGCCTTTTGACTCCTGACAGGTATGGTGTTCAGGATCGATACGGATCGACAGCAACTCGCGGATCGACTCCAGACTGAAACCTAGTTGTCTGGCATGGCGGATAAATTTCAATCGCTGGAGATCGCTTTCGGTATACAGGCGAAACCCACCTTCAGTACGCACTTCATGCTCCATCATCTGCTGTTTTTCGTAATAACGAATCGTGTCGGGTGTTACTTCCGCCATTTTTGCCAGCTCACCAATGCGATACATACATACTCCACTAGTTATCGTTGATTTTATTCAACAACTTGTCAGCATAATCGCCGCGTAAAAAATCGGTACTCAGTCCAGCTTGTCGCAGCTTCAATTCCAGTAATGACAATCGACGGCTAACCTCTTGATATTGCGGATCATCGTGACGGATACCTTTGAGAATATCCAGAAGCTGAATTGCTTCCCTCCGTTGCTCAAGTTCTGGCGGTAAGCAACCGCCATTCTTCAACAAGCGATACCCGCACGTAATTCCGGTGGCACGTGAGAATCATCATCCAGTATCAATGGTTCGCCGCTACCTGCCGGTTATCAAACTCACCTTTCGCTTGCGCTTCTGCTATATGACGCTCTGCCCACTGGTCAAGTAACCACATATACCAGGGGATGAACAAAAAGAGTACAGCTATTGTAGATAAGTGGGATGACGGTAAAAAAACCCGCCGGGCGGGTTTTTTTACGTTGCTTCAGATTACTCTGCAGCAGCTTCTGCTTTCTCTGAACGATCAACCAGCTCGATGTAAGCCATCGGCGCGTTGTCGCCTGCACGGAAGCCACACTTCAGAATACGAGTGTAACCACCGGCACGGCTCGCGAAACGCGGGCCCAGTTCGTTAAACAGTTTTGCCACGATCTCGTTATCACGAGTACGGGCGAATGCCAGACGACGATTAGCAACGCTATCAGTCTTGGCAAGAGTAATCAGCGGCTCAACTACGCGGCGCAGCTCTTTCGCTTTAGGCAGAGTCGTCTTGATGATTTCATGACGAACCAGTGAACCTGCCATATTGCGGAACATAGCCTGGCGATGGCTGCTGTTGCGGTTCAGTTGACGACCACTCTTACGATGGCGCATGACCTTATCCTTCTCAGTAAAACCTTAACCTGTGATCCGGTTACTCGTCAGCGATGCTTGCCGGTGGCCAGTTTTCCAGGCGCATGCCCAGAGACAGTCCACGGGAAGCCAGCACGTCTTTAATCTCAGTAAGAGATTTTTTACCAAGGTTAGGCGTTTTAAGGAGCTCAACCTCGGTACGCTGTACCAGATCACCGATATAGTGGATAGCTTCTGCTTTAAGGCAGTTAGCAGAGCGGACAGTCAATTCCAGATCGTCAACAGGGCGCAGCAGGATCGGATCGAACTCTGGTTTCTCTTCTTTCACTTCAGGCTGACGTACATCACGTAAGTCAACGAAAGCTTCCAGTTGTTCAGCCAGAATGGTTGCCGCACGACGAATCGCCCTTCAGGATCGATTGTGCCGTTGGTTTCCATTTCGATGACCAGCTTGTCCAGGTCGGTACGCTGTTCTACACGCGCTGCTTCAACATTGTAGGCAATACGCTCCACAGGGCTGTAGCATGCGTCGACCAGCAGACGGCCGATTGGGCGCTCATCTTCTTCCGAATGAATTCGGGTAGAAGCCGGCACATAACCACGACCGCGCTGAACTTTGATACGCATGCTAATAGACGCGTTCTCATCGGTCAGGTGGCAGATCACGTGCTGCGGCTTGACGATTTCGACATCACCGTCGTGGGTGATATCGGCTGCAGTCACAGGGCCAATGCCAGATTTATTCAAGGTAAGAATAACTTCATCTTTGCCCTGAACTCTCACCGCCAGCCCTTTCAGGTTGAGCAGGATTTCCAGGATATCTTCCTGAACGCCTTCTTTGGTGCTGTACTCATGTAGTACACCATCAATCTCAACCTCGGTCACCGCGCAACCCGGCATCGATGAGAGCAGAATACGGCGCAGTGCGTTACCCAGAGTATGGCCAAAGCCACGCTCTAAAGGCTCAAGGGTCACCTTGGCGTGCGTCGAACTCACTTGCTCGATATCAACCAGGCGCGGTTTTAGAAACTCTGTCACAGAACCCTGCATTGTGTCCTCTCTTTGGTACTAAGCTTTACTTGGAGTAAAGCTCGACGATCAGGTGTTCGTTAATGTCCGCAGACAGATCAGAACGCTCCGGCTTACGCTTAAACGTACCTTCCATCTTGCCAGCATCAACTTCCAGCCAGGTTGGTTTTCACGCTGCTCAGCCAGCTCCAGAGCGGCTTTCACGCGAGACTGCTTCTTCTTCTCACGAATGCTTACAACGTCATTCGGACTAACCTGATAAGAAGCGATGTTAACAACACGACCGTTTACCATAATTGCTTTATGGCTAACCAGCTGACGTGCTTCTGCACGAGTGGCACCGAAGCCCATACGGTATACAACGTTGTCCAGACGACCTTCCAGCAGAGCCAACAGGTTTTCACCGGTGTTGCCTTTCAGACGTGCTGCTTCTTTGTAGTAGTTACGGAACTGACGCTCCAGCACACCATAGATACGGCGAACTTTTTGCTTTTCACGCAACTGCACACCATAGTCAGACAGACGCGGTTTACGCGCACCGTGCTGGCCAGGAGCTTGTTCAATTTTACACTTGGTATCGATCGCGCGAACGCCAGACTTAAGGAATAAGTCGGTGCCCTCACGACGGCTCAGCTTGAGCTTAGGACCCAAATATCTTGCCATTTTCTTTCTCCAACAAACCGGAAAACGAGGCGTTATACGCGACGTTTTTCGGCGGACGACAACCGTTATGAGGGATCGGAGTCACATCAGTAATATTAGTGATGCGGAAACCTGCGGCGTTCAGAGCACGAATAGTAGATTCGCGGCCTGGACCCGGACCTTTAACCATAACTTCCAGATTCTTGATGCCGTATTCTTTCACGGCGTCAGCGCAACGCTCTGCTGCAACCTGAGCTGCAAACGGAGTGGATTTGCGAGAACCACGGAAACCGGAACCACCGGCTGTTGCCCAACCCAACGCGTTACCCTGACGATCAGTGATAGTCACGATGGTGTTGTTGAAAGAAGCATGGATATGAGCCACGCCGTCAGAGACTTGTTTTCTTACACGTTTACGTGCACGAATTGGTGCCTTTGCCATTATTCAATCACCCCGATTATTTCTTGATCGGTTTGCGCGGACCCTTACGGGTACGTGCGTTGGTCTTGGTACGCTGACCGCGAACCGGGAGACCACGACGATGACGCAAACCGCGATAGCAACCAAGATCCATCAGGCGCTTGATGCTCATGCTGATTTCACGGCGCAGATCACCTTCAACGACAAATTTGGCAACTTCGTCACGCAGCGTGTCGATTTGTCCTTCAGACAGCTCACTGATCTTAACATCTTCAGCGATACCCGCTGCAGCCAGGATGGCTTTAGAACGGGTCTTGCCGACGCCATAAATCGAAGTTAATGCGATTACGGCATGCTTATGATCAGGAATGTTAATGCCTGCTATACGGGCCACTATGCACTCCTACTATTTAATATGTACGTTCCATGCTGAAAAGCCCGTTTTCAGGATACTCAAATGGAAACGCACAGACATACAAAAGATTGGCTGGCTAATCTAGCCAGCTCAACCCAACTTTGCAAGAAAAATATGCGAAAAAATCAGCCTTGGCGCTGTTTATGCTTCGGCTCGGCACTGCAAATCACACGGATGACACCATCACGCTTAACGATTTTGCAGTTACGGCATAATTTCTTGACGGAAGCACGAACTTTCATTTTTACTCTCCGTAACTTCTCGGGCGACCAATTATCGGCCGTAGCCTTTCAGGTTCGCCTTCTTCAATGCAGACTCATACTGACTGGACATCATCAGAGTTTGCACTTGAGCCATAAAGTCCATAATCACGACAACAACGATAAGCAGTGAGGTCCCACCGAAGTAGAACGGTACTTTCATTGCATCACGCATGAACTCCGGGATCAGGCAGATAAAGGTAATATACAGCGCACCAACCAGGGTCAGGCGGGTCATTACTTTATCGATATACTTCGCCGTTTGCTCTCCCGGACGAATTCCTGGTACAAATGCACCGGACTTCTTCAGGTTATCTGCTGTTTCACGCGGGTTGAAAACCAACGCCGTGTAGAAGAAACAGAAGAAGATGATTGCAGACGCATAGAGTAACACATAAAGCGGTTGCCCAGGCTGCAAATACAGCGAAATTGTTGTCAGCCAGTTCCAACCAGTACCGCCCCCGAACCATGACGCGATGGTCGCCGGGAACAGAATAATACTGGAAGCGAAGATTGCCGGGATTACCCCCGCCATATTCACTTTCAGCGGTAAATGTGTGCTCTGTGCAGCATAGACACGACGACCTTGCTGACGTTTCGCGTAGTTTACCACAATGCGGCGTTGACCACGCTCAACAAATACAACAAAGAACGTCACTGCAAATACTAATACTGCAACCAACAGCAACACGAGGAAGTGCAGGTCGCCTTGACGCGCTTGCTCGATAGTATGGGCAATGGCTGGCGGGAGTCCCGCGACAATACCGGCGAAGATAATGATTGAAATACCGTTGCCGATACCTCGTTCAGTAATCTGTTCGCCCAACCACATCAGGAACATCGTTCCTGTGACCAGACTTACAACAGCGGTGAAGTAGAATGCAAAGCCTGGGTTAATCACCAGGCCTTGCATACCAGGCATATTCGGCAGACCGGTAGCAATACCGATCGACTGGAATATTGCCAGCACCAGAGTACCGTAACGGGTGTACTGGCTGATCTTACGACGACCAGACTCCCCTTCTTTCTTAATTTCTGCCAACGTTGGGTGAACCACCGTCAGCAGCTGGATAATGATCGACGCCGAAATATACGGCATGATCCCCAGAGCAAAGATAGAAGCACGGCTGAGAGCACCACCAGAGAACATGTTAAACATCTCAATGATGGTGCCTCGCTGTTGCTCAAGCAGTTTGGCAAGTACAGCGGCATCAATACCAGGGATCGGAATAAAAGAGCCAATACGGAACACAATCAGCGCACCGATAACAAACAGCAGTCTGCGTTTCAGCTCGCCTAAGCCACCTTTGGCACTTTGAAAATCTAATCCCGGTTGTTTAGCCATCTGCTACTTATTCCTCGATTTTACCGCCAGCAGCTTCGATAGCAGCACGAGCGCCTTTAGTAACACGCAGGCCACGAACAGTTACCGGAGTCGTTACTTCGCCAGCCAGGATCACTTTCGCGAACTCGATCTGGATACCGATAATGTTAGCCGCTTTCAGCGTGTTCAGGTCTACAACACCGCCTTCTACTTTAGCCAGGTCAGACAGACGAACTTCGGCTGTAATCGCTGCTTTACGAGAAGTGAAGCCGAATTTCGGCAGACGACGGTACAGAGGCATCTGACCACCCTCGAAACCGCGACGTACGCCACCGCCAGAACGAGATTTCTGACCTTTGTGACCACGACCACCGGTTTTACCGAGGCCAGAACCGATACCACGACCCAGGCGTTTACCCGCCTTTTTGGAGCCTTCGGCCGGAGACAGAGTATTTAAACGCATCTCTTACTCCTCAACTTTAACCATGAAGGAAACCGCGTTGATCATACCGCGAATAGCAGGAGTATCCTCGCGCTCTACGGTGTGACCAATACGACGCAGACCCAGGCCAAGCAGCGTTGCCTTGTGTTTCGGCAGACGACCGATTGCACTGCGGGTTTGAGTAATTTTAATAGTCTTTGCCATGGTTTATTTCCCCAGAATTTCTTCAACGGATTTACCACGCTTGGCAGCGACCATTTCTGGAGAATTCATATTTTCCAGGCCATCAATAGTTGCACGAACCACGTTGATCGGGTTGGTGGAACCATATGCTTTAGCCAGAACGTTATGAACCCCAGCGACTTCCAGAACGGCGCGCATTGCACCACCGGCGATGATACCGGTACCTTCGGAAGCCGGCTGCATGAATACGCGAGAACCCGTGTGAACACCTTTAACAGGGTGTTGCAGAGTGCCGTTATTCAGCGCGACGTTAATCATATTGCGACGGGCTTTTTCCATCGCTTTCTGGATCGCTGCTGGAACTTCACGCGCTTTACCGTAACCAAAACCAACGCGACCGTTACCATCGCCAACTACAGTCAGAGCTGTGAAGGAGAAAATACGACCACCTTTAACGGTTTTAGATACGCGGTTTACCGCGATCAGCTTTTCCTGCAGTTCGCCAGCTTGTTTTTCGATGTGAGCCATCTTACACCTCTACCTTAGAACTGAAGGCCAGCTTCACGGGCAGCATCTGCCAGTGCCTGGACACGACCATGATATTGGAACCCGGAACGGTCAAAGGATACATCTTTGATGCCTTTTTCCAGAGCGCGTTCAGCGACAGCTTTACCCACAGCTGCAGCCGCGTCTTTGTTACCGGTGTACTTCAGTTGTTCAGCGATAGCTTTTTCTACAGTAGAAGCAGCTACCAGAACTTCAGAACCGTTCGGTGCAATTACCTGTGCGTAAATGTGACGCGGGGTACGATGTACCACCAGGCGAGTTGCGCCCAGCTCCTGGAGCTTGCGGCGTGCGCGGGTCGCACGACGGATACGAGCAGATTTCTTATCCATAGTGTTACCTTACTTCTTCTTAGCCTCTTTGGTACGCACGACTTCGTCGGCGTAACGAACACCCTTGCCTTTATAAGGCTCAGGACGACGGTAGGCGCGCAGATCCGCTGCAACCTGGCCGATCACCTGCTTATCAGCGCCTTTCAGCACGATTTCAGTCTGAGTCGGACATTCAGCAGTGATACCCGCAGGCAGCTGATGGTCAACAGGATGAGAGAAACCCAGAGACAGGTTAATCACATTGCCTTTAACCGCTGCACGGTAACCTACACCAACCAGCTGCAGCTTCTTAGTGAAGCCTTCGGTAACACCGATAACCATTGAGTTCAGCAGGGCACGCGCGGTACCAGCCTGTGCCCAACCGTCTGCGTAACCATCACGCGGACCGAAGGTCAGGGTATTATCTGCATGTTTAACTTCAACAGCATCGTTGAGAGTACGAGTCAGCTCGCCGTTTTTACCTTTGATCGTAATAACCTGACCGTTGATTTTTACGTCAACGCCGGCAGGAACAACGACCGGTGCTTTAGCAACACGAGACATTTTTTCCTCCGATTAGGCTACGTAGCAGATAATTTCGCCACCAAGACCAGCCTGGCGCGCTGCACGATCAGTCATAACACCTTTAGAGGTAGAAACAACTGCGATACCCAGACCCGCCATAACTTTCGGCAGCTCATCTTTACGTTTATAGATGCGCAGACCTGGGCGGCTGACACGCTGAATGCTTTCTACAACAGCTTTGCCCTGGAAATACTTCAGAGTAAGTTCCAGTTCAGGCTTGGTGTCGCCTTCAACTTTAAAATCTTCAATAAAACCTTCTTCCTTCAGCACGTTGGCGATTGCCACTTTCAGCTTGGAGGAAGGCATGGTGACCGCAGCTTTGTTCGCGGCCTGACCGTTACGGATACGGGTCAGCATATCCGCGATCGGATCTTGCATGCTCATCTGTCTTTACTCCCGTGATTCAATTGGTGACAATTACCAGCTAGCCTTTTTCAGACCCGGGATTTCACCGCGCATAGCGGCTTCACGGACCTTAATACGGCTCAACCCGAACTTCCGCAGGAAACCATGCGGACGACCTGTTTGACGGCAGCGGTTACGCTGACGAGACGGGCTGGAATCACGCGGCAGAGTCTGCAGCTTGAGAACAGCGTTCCAACGATCTTCGTCGGAAGCGTTCACATCAGAGATGATCGCTTTCAGTTCAGCGCGTTTCGCGAAGTATTTATCAGCTAAAGCTACGCGTTTTACTTCGCGTGCTTTCATTGATTGCTTAGCCATTTAGTAACCCTACCTTACTTGCGGAACGGGAAGTCAAAGGCAGCCAGCAGAGCGCGGCCTTCTTCGTCAGATTTCGCAGTAGTGGTAATGGTAATATCCAAACCACGAACGCGGTCGACTTTATCGTAGTCGATTTCTGGGAAGATGATCTGCTCACGGACACCCATGCTGTAGTTACCACGACCGTCGAAAGACTTAGCGGACAGGCCACGGAAGTCACGGATACGAGGTACAGCAATAGTGATCAGGCGCTCAAAGAACTCCCACATGCGTTCGCCACGCAGAGTTACTTTACAGCCGATCGGATAGCCCTGACGGATTTTGAAGCCTGCAACAGATTTGCGTGCTTTGGTGATCAGCGGTTTTTGACCGGAGATTGCTGCCAGGTCTGCTGCTGCGTTATCCAGCAGTTTTTTGTCAGCGATCGCTTCACCAACACCCATGTTCAGGGTGATCTTCTCGACCCGAGGGACTTGCATGACAGAATTGTAGTTAAACTCAGTCATGAGTTTTTTAACTACTTCGTCTTTGTAGTAATCATGCAGTTTCGCCATCGTACTCCAAATTACTTGATAGTTTCGCTGTTAGACTTGAAGAAACGGACTTTTGCCGTCTTCGAATCTAAAGCCTACACGGTCCCTTGCGTTGCCGCATTGAAGATTGCTACGTTGGAAACCTGAATAGCGGCTTCTTTTTCAACGATGCCACCCGGTTGGTTCAGGGCCGGAACCGGCTTCTGATGTTTCTTAACCAGGTTGATACCTTCAACAATGACCTTGCCGGAAGACAGGACATTCTTAACTTTACCGCGTTTACCTTTATCTTTACCGGTTAACACGATAACTTCGTCATCACGACGGATTTTCGCTGCCATGATTCGCTCCTTAGAGTACTTCTGGTGCCAGAGAGATAATTTTCATGAACTTCTCACTACGAAGCTCACGAGTTACCGGCCCAAAAATACGCGTACCGATAGGCTGCTCGCTGTTGTTGTTCAGAAGAACACAAGCATTACCATCGAAGCGAATGACAGAACCGTCCGGGCGACGAACACCCTTCTTGGTGCGCACCACTACCGCCTTCAGCACATCACCTTTTTTGACCTTACCACGCGGAATTGCTTCTTTGATGGTGATCTTGATGATGTCGCCTACGCCTGCGTAGCGACGGTGCGAGCCACCCAGAACCTTGATACACATTACGCGACGTGCACCGGAGTTGTCGGCGACGTTCAGCATAGTCTGTTCTTGGATCATTTTAGTGCTCCGCTAATGTCAACTACTACTGAGACCCGAAAATCAGGTCGTTAAAAATCCCCATATCGAGGGCGCGGCATTATAACACCGCTTCAAGGATATGGGTAGAAAAAATAAACGGCTCATTTCTGAGCCGTTTATTCGTATCGAGAGAGTGTACTGTATTACAGAACCGCTTTCTCTACAACGCGAACCAGCGTCCAGGATTTAGTCTTGGACAGCGGACGGCATTCGCGGATTTCAACCACGTCACCGATACCGCATTCGTTGTTCTCGTCATGTACGTGCAGTTTGGTCGTACGCTTGATGAATTTACCGTAGATCGGGTGTTTCACAAAACGTTCGATAGCAACAACAATGGATTTCTCCATTTTGTCGCTAACAACGCGACCTTGCAGAGTACGGATTTTATCGGTCATTACGCACCCGCCTTCTCGTTCAGTAAAGTCTTAACGCGTGCGACATCGCGACGCACTTGCTTCAACAGGTGAGACTGTTGCAGCTGGCCACTTGCAGCCTGCATACGCAGGTTGAACTGCTCACGCAGCAGGTTCAGCAGCTCGGTGTTCAGCTCTTCAACGCTCTTCTCACGCAGCTCTTTTGCTTTCATTACATCACCGTCTTAGTTACAAAGGTGGTTTTAATCGGCAGTTTCGCTGCTGCCAGCTTGAATGCTTCACGGGCCAGCTCTTCCGGAACACCGTCCATTTCATACAGGACTTTACCCGGCTGAATCAAGGCAACCCAATACTCCACGTTACCTTTACCTTTACCCATACGCACTGCCAGCGGCTTTTCAGTGATCGGTTTGTCCGGGAACACACGGATCCAGATCTTACCTTGACGCTTAACTGCACGGGTCATAGCACGACGTGCTGCTTCGATCTGACGGGCAGTCAGACGACCACGGCCAACAGCTTTCAGACCGAAGCTGCCGAAGCTAACATCCGTACCCTGCGCCAGACCGCGGTTACGGCCTTTGTGCATTTTACGGAATTTTGTACGCTTTGGTTGTAACATCAGCGACGCTCCTTATTTACGGCCTTTACGCTGCTGCTTTTTAGGCTGAGCAGCCGGTTTTTCCGGTTGTTCAACAGCAGCCATACCACCCAGGATCTCGCCTTTGAAGATCCACACTTTAACGCCGATTACACCGTAAGTGGTGTGCGCTTCAGAGGTGTTGTAGTCGATGTCAGCACGCAGAGTGTGCAGCGGTACGCGACCTTCGCGGTACCATTCGGTACGTGCGATTTCCGCGCCGCCCAGACGGCCGCTAACTTCAACTTTAATACCTTTAGCGCCCAGACGCATTGCGTTCTGTACAGCACGCTTCATAGCACGACGGAACATAACGCGACGTTCCAGCTGAGAAGTGATGCTGTCAGCAACCAGTTTTGCGTCCAGTTCAGGCTTACGAACTTCGGCGATGTTGATCTGTGCAGGAACGCCAGCGATGTCCGCTACGACCTTACGCAGTTTTTCTACGTCTTCACCTTTTTTACCGATAACGATACCCGGGCGAGCAGTGTGAATGGTTACACGGATGCTCTTAGCCGGACGCTCGATAACGATACGAGATACGGACGCTTTAGCCAGTTCCTTAGTCAGGTACTGACGTACTTTAAAATCGCTGTCCAGGTTGTCAGCGAATTCTTTGGTGTTCGCAAACCAGGTAGAGTTCCATGGTTTTACAATACCCAGGCGAATACCATTAGGATGTACTTTCTGACCCATTGCTAGTCTCCAGAGTCTCAGCGATCGGACACAACCACAGTGATGTGGCTGGTGCGCTTCAGGATGCGATCTGCACGACCTTTTGCACGCGGCATAATGCGCTTCATGCTCGGGCCTTCGTCTACGAAAATTTTCGTAACTTTCAGATCGTCAATGTCAGCGCCATCGTTGTGTTCAGCGTTAGCAATGGCAGATTCCAGAACTTTCTTGACCAGTACAGCCGCTTTCTTGTTGGTGTAGGTCAAAATATCCAGAGCCTGCGACACTTTCTTACCGCGAATCAGGTCAGCAACAAGGCGAACCTTCTGAGCAGAAGAACGAGCATGGCGATGTTTAGCGATAGTTTCCATCTCTTCCTCCTACCTTATTTCTTCTTCGCTTTTTTATCAGCAGCGTGGCCGCGATAAGTACGAGTCGGTGCGAATTCACCCAGTTTGTGACCGACCATTTCGTCGGTTACAAATACCGGAACGTGCTGACGACCATTATGGACAGCGATGGTCAAAACCGATCATGTTAGGAAAGATCGTTGAACGACGGGACCAAGTGCGCAGGGCTTCTTGTCTCCGCTTTCCACCGCTTTCTACCTTCTTCAGCAAGTGCAGGTCAATAAAAGGACCTTTCTTGAGAGAACGTGGCATGGCTTATCCTCTAAAATTATTTGCTACGGCGACGTACGATGAATTTATCAGTACGCTTGTTGCTGCGGGTCTTCTTACCTTTGGTCTGAACGCCCCACGGAGTTACCGGGTGCTTACCAAAGTTACGACCTTCACCACCACCATGGGTGGTCTCGGGTTCATCGCGGTACCGCGAACGGTCGGACGAACACCACGCCAGCGTGCAGCACCTGCTTTACCCAGAACGCGCAGCATATGCTCAGCATTGCCAACTTCGCCCAGAGTTGCACGGCAGTCTGCTTCTACTTTACGCATTTCACCAGAACGCAGACGCAGGGTGACATAAGCACCATCACGAGCAACGATCTGAACGTAAGTACCAGCGGAACGTGCCAGCTGACCGCCTTTACCTGGTTTCATTTCTACGTTATGAACAGTAGAACCAACCGGGATGTTGCGCATCGGCAGGGTGTTACCTGGTTTGATTGCAGCATCAACGCCAGACTGAATCTGGTCGCCAGCTTTCAGGCCTTTAGGGGCCAGGATGTAACGGCGTTCACCGTCTTTGTACAGAACCAGCGCGATGTTCGCGGAACGGTTCGGATCGTACTCAAGACGTTCAACAACTGCCGGGATACCGTCTTTGTTGCGTTTGAAGTCAACAATACGGTAAGCCTGCTTGTGGCCACCACCGATATGACGAGTGGTGATACGGCCATTGTTGTTACGACCACCGGATTTGCTGTTTTTTTCCAGCAACGGAGCAAAAGGTTTGCCCTTGTGCAGCTCAGGGTTAACCACTTTAACTACGTGGCGACGACCCGGAGATGTCGGTTTACATTTAACAACTGCCATTGTATTACTCCTCCGACTTACTCAGCGCCGCCAACGAAGTCCAGATTCTGGCCTTCTTTCAGGGGTGACGTAAGCTTTTTTCCAGTCGCTACGACGACCGATACGCTGTCCGTGACGTTTAACTTTCCCTTTAACTACCAGGGTGTTAACGACTTCGACTTCGACTTCAAACAGTTTCTGCACAGCAGCTTTGATTTCTGCTTTGGTCGCGTCTTTAGCAACTTTGAGTACGATGGTGTTGGATTTTTCCATCGCAGTAGACGCTTTTTCAGAAACGTGCGGTGCACGCAGCACCTTCAGCAGACGTTCTTCACGAATCATGCCAGCATCTCCTCAACTTGCTTAACAGCATCAGCAGTCATTACGACTTTGTCGAAGGCGATCAGGCTAACCGGGTCGATACCAGTTGCATCGCGTACGTCAACCTTGTGCAGGTTGCGCGCAGCCAGGAACAGGTTTTCGTCCAGCTCACCGGTGATGATCAGCACATCTTCCAGAGCCATGTCTTTCAGTTTCTGTGCCAGCAGCTTAGTTTTCGGCGCTTCTACAGAGAACTTCTCGACAACGATCAGACGATCCTGACGTACCAGTTCGGACAGGATGCTTTTCAGCGCGCCGCGGTACATCTTCTTGTTAACTTTTTGACTGTGGTCCTGCGGACGAGCAGCAAAGGTCACGCCACCAGAACGCCAGATCGGGCTCTTGATAGAACCAGAACGCGCACGGCCGGTGCCTTTCTGGCGCCACGGTTTTTTACCGGAACCAGTTACTTCAGCACGAGTCTTCTGAGCACGAGTACCCTGACGAGCACCAGCTGCATAAGCAACAACAACCTGGTGAACCAGCGCTTCGTTGAAATCACGACCGAAGGTAGTTTCGGAAACAGTCAGCGCGCTCTGCGCGTCTTTCAATACTAATTCCATTGCTATCTCCTTACGCCTTCACAGCTGGTTTAACGATCAGGTCGCTACCGGTTGCACCCGGGACAGCACCTTTAACCAGCAGCAGGTTGCGCTCAGCGTCAACGCGTACTACGTCAAGGCTCTGAACGGTTACACGTTCGTTACCCATCTGACCTGCCATTTTCTTTGCCTTTGAACACTTTGCCCGGAGTCTGGTTCTGACCGATAGAACCCGGAACGCGGTGAGACAAGGAGTTACCGTGAGTAGCGTCCTCGGGTACGGAAGTTCCAGCGCTTAACGGTACCTGCGAAACCTTTACCTTTAGAGGTGCCAGTTACGTCAACTTTTTTAACGTCAGCAAACAGTTCAACGCTAATGCTCTGACCTACAGTGAACTCTTCGCCTTCAGCCAGGCGGAATTCCCACAGACCACGGCCAGCTTCTACGCCAGCTTTAGCGAAGTGGCCAGCTTCAGGCTTGGTCACACGGTTAGCTTTTTTAGCACCGGTGGTCACCTGAATAGCACGGTAGCCATCGTTAGCCAGGTCTTTAACCTGAGTAACGCGGTTTGCTTCAACTTCGATTACGGTTACTGGGATAGAAACGCCGTCTTCTGTGAAGATACGGGTCATACCCACTTTTTTACCGACTAAACCAATCATTGTTTCAACCTCTCAATCGCTCAATGACCTGATTAACCCAGGCTGATCTGCACGTCTACACCGGCAGCCAGATCCAGACGCATCAGAGCATCAACGGTTTTCTCGGTTGGCTCAACGATGTCAACCAGACGCAAGTGAGTACGGATTTCGTACTGATCGCGCGCGTCTTTGTTGACGTGCGGGGAGATCAGAACAGTGAAGCGCTCTTTGCGTGTCGGCAGCGGGATCGGACCACGGACCTGCGCACCAGTGCGCTTGGCAGTCTCGACGATTTCCGCGGTTGCTTGATCGATCAGACGATGATCAAACGCTTTCAGGCGGATACGGATTCTTTGGTTCTGCATGAGACCAGAGCTCCAATTATTTTATAAACGAAAATGATTACTCCTCAGACCCATTACGATTGATGGGAGAGTGTAACCGTTCTTACGTAGCTCCCCGATTGGGAGCATTGTTAGGTAGCCAAATTCGGCTAACTGAGGTTCAGATTGAACCTGCTGTCAACTACGACAAGCCCGCGCATTATACGCAAATCTGAGCCTGACGCAAGCATCGGGTAGAAATTAATCGCAACGCGCAGATTGCGAGCTGTATTCCACGAAATTTGTAAGGTTGTGAAGATAGCGTTTTTCACCGGAACCAGGTTAACAAATCAGCGATTTCTCTGTTGCTGAGCATCCGGAGTTATTCGATGGTGATACTCCAATTACAGAGGATGTTTTATGGACGCTAACCTTCCCTTTCTGATTTTGTACGCTTGTTTATCTGTCCTACTTTTTTTATGGGATGCAAAGCATGGCTTGTTACCTGACAGATTTACCTGCCCGTTACTCTGGTCAGGTCTTTTGTTCTCTCAGGTTTGTAATCCTGACGGTTTAGCCGATGCGTTATGGGGGGCGATTATTGGTTACGGCACATTCGCTGTCATTTACTGGGGGTATCGCATACTGCGTCATAAAGAAGGATTAGGCTATGGTGATGTGAAGTTTCTCGCCGCCCTTGGTGCCTGGCATACCTGGACCTTCTTGCCACGACTGGTTTTCCTTGCTGCCTCATTCGCTTGCGGAGCCGTAGTTGTTGGTCTGCTCATGAGAGGAAAAGAGTCATTAAAAAACCCGCTGCCGTTTGGGCCATTTCTGGCGGCTGCGGGTTTCGTTGTAGGTTGGGATAGTTTGCTAGCAGGCCGTTAATCTTTAACTTTTATTTGTGATTGCAGGTAATTTTGTAAACCGATTTTACCGATGAGATCCAGCTCAGTTTCGAGCCAGTCAATATGACCTTCTTCATCGGCAAGGATCTCGATCATCATATCACGGCTAACATAGTCATGAACGCTGTCGGCATACGCGATAGCCTCACGGAGATCCTTCGCGCCTTCCAGTTCTAATCGCAGGTCGGATTGCAGCATCTCCTCGACATCTTCACCAATCCCCAGTTTGCCTAAATCCTGTAAGTTGGGGATTCCTTCTAAAAACAAAATACGCTCGATATATTTATCAGCGTGTTTCATCTCATCGATGGATTCATGGTATTCGACGTCATTGAGACGCATCAGGCCCCAGTTTTTAAACATCCGGGCATGGAGAAAATACTGATTGATTGCGACAAGCTCATTTCCCAATAGTTTATTGAGATAATTTATGATTTTAACATCACCTTTCATTTTATAGTCCCTCCGCTTCCACTATTAGAGCGTAGATGGGGCTAGCGGGATGTCAAAAAATAAGCGTGGTCTTCAGGCAATCTCTTTAAATTCTGGCATCTGCATCAACTCGTCCTGCATCACTTCGCGCGCGGCGCGAATGCACTTACCGCATTGATTTCCCACAGGAATAAACTTACGCAATTGTTGGAAAGATTGCGGATGAAACTGACGGACTGCCTGGCGAATTTTTTTGTCACTTACACCATTACACAAACAAACGTACATGATTGCTCCCGTTCAAATTCTGCGCAAAGTGTAAATGAGAATGGTTATGATTACAATAGCACAGTTTTATTTGCGCCATAGTTCAGCGAGCAAAATTACGACTAAATATTTCGAGCTCAAATTACGGGCAGCAAAAAGGGCGCCGAAGCGCCCTTTTCAATTCAAAACTAATTAACGTGTAATTAGCCCAGAACTTTAGCAACAACGCCCGCGCCAACGGTACGGCCGCCTTCACGGATTGCGAAACGCAGACCGTCGTCCATCGCGATCGGGTGGATCAGGGTAACAACCATTTTGATGTTGTCGCCCGGCATTACCATCTCTACGCCTTCCGGCAGTTCGATGGTACCAGTCACGTCAGTAGTACGGAAGTAGAACTGCGGACGGTAGCCTTTGAAGAACGGAGTATGACGGCCGCCTTCATCTTTGGACAGAATGTACACTTCAGATTCGAACTTAGTGTGCGGCTTGATGGTGCCCGGCTTAGCCAGTACCTGACCACGTTCGATTTCTTCACGTTTGATACCACGCAGCAGAACACCTACGTTCTCACCAGCACGACCTTCGTCCAGCAGTTTGCGGAACATTTCAACGCCAGTACAGGTAGACTTCTGAGTCTCTTTGATACCAACGATTTCAACTTCTTCACCAACTTTGATGATACCGCGTTCTACACGACCGGTAACAACGGTACCACGACCGGAGATGGAGAATACGTCTTCGATCGGCAGCAGGAACGGCTTGTCAATCGCACGCTCTGGTTCCGGAATGTAAGAATCCAGGAAGCCAGCCAGTTCCAGGATTTTCGCTTCCCACTCTGCGTCGCCTTCCAGCGCTTTCAGAGCAGAACCACGAACGATCGGAGTGTCGTCGCCCGGGAAGTCGTACTGAGACAGAAGTTCACGAACTTCCATTTCAACCAGTTCCAGCAGCTCTTCGTCATCAACCATGTCGCATTTGTTCAGGAACACGATGATGTACGGAACGCCTACCTGACGACCCAGCAGGATGTGCTCACGAGTCTGCGGCATCGGGCCGTCAGTCGCAGCAACTACCAGGATCGCGCCGTCCATCTGAGCAGCACCGGTGATCATGTTTTTAACATAGTCGGCGTGCCCCGGGCAGTCTACGTGTGCGTAGTGACGGGTCGGGGTGTCGTATTCAACGTGAGAAGTGTTGATGGTGATACCACGAGCTTTTTCTTCCGGCGCGTTATCGATCTGGTCGAATGCGCGAGCACCGCCGTCGTGGTTTAGCCAGTACGGTAGTGATTGCAGCGGTCAGCGTTGTTTTACCATGGTCAACGTGGCCGATAGTACCGACGTTAACGTGCGGTTTTGTACGTTCAAACTTTTCTTTAGACACGGCTATATTCCTTACTATAGTGCTCTCCCCTTCAGGAGAGAGCACGAGGACTTTGGTATTAACCCTTAGGCTTATTTACCACGGGCTTCAATTACGGCCTGAGCAACGTTACTCGGCGCTTCATCATACTTCAGGAATTCCATAGTGTATGATGCACGACCTTTGGTCAGAGAACGCAGCTGAGTTGCGTATCCGAACATTTCAGACAGCGGTACTTCAGCGTGGATCTTAACGCCAGTAACTTCAGATTCCTGACCTTTGAGCATACCACGACGACGGCTCAAGTCACCGATAACGTCACCGGTGTTCTCTTCCGGAGTTTCTACTTCAACCTTCATGATCGGCTCAAGCAGAACTGGTTTCGCTTTCTTAACCTTCTTTAAAAGCCTCGGCGATAGCAGCCAGTTTAAACGCCAGTTCAGAGGAGTCAACGTCATGGTAAGAACCGAAGTGCAGACGAATACCCATGTCTACTACCGGGTAGCCTGCCAGCGGACCTGCTTTCAGCTGTTCCTGGATACCTTTATCAACGGCCGGGATGTATTCGCCAGGGATTACACCACCTTTAATGTCGTTGATGAACTCGTAGCCTTTCGGGTTTGAACCCGGCTCCAGCGGGTACATGTCGATAACAACATGACCATACTGACCACGACCACCAGACTGTTTCGCGTGTTTACCTTCAACATCGGTAACTTTCTGGCGGATAGTTTCACGGTAAGCAACCTGCGGTTTACCTACGTTCGCTTCAACGTTGAATTCACGCTTCATACGGTCAACGATGATGTCGAGGTGCAGTTCGCCCATACCCGCGATAATGGTCTGGTTAGATTCTTCGTCAGTCCATACACGGAAAGACGGGTCTTCTTTAGCCAGACGGCCCAGAGCCAGACCCATTTTTTCCTGGTCAGCTTTGGTTTTCGGTTCAACTGCGATGGAGATTACCGGCTCAGGGAATTCCATACGTTCCAGAATGATCGGCGCATCCGGGTCACACAGGGTGTCACCAGTGGTTACGTCTTTCAGACCGATAGCAGCAGCGATGTCGCCCGCGCGAACTTCTTTGATCTCTTCACGTTTGTTAGCGTGCATCTGAACGATACGACCGAAACGCTCACGTGCAGCTTTCACGGAGTTCAGTACGGTATCACCAGAGTTAACCACACCGGAGTAAACACGGAAGAAGGTCAGGTTACCAACAAACGGGTCGGTAGCGATTTTGAACGCCAGTGCAGAGAACGGCTCGTCATCACTTGCGTGACGCTCAGCCGGAGTGTCTTTACCGTCGTCCAGGATACCGTTGATCGCAGGTACGTCAACCGGGGATGGCAGGTAATCAATTACCGCATCCAGCATCGCCTGAACACCTTTGTTCTTGAACGCAGAACCACAGGTTACCAGGATGATTTCGTTGTTCAGAACGCGCTGACGCAGAGCACCTTTGATTTCTGCTTCAGTCAGTTCTTCACCACCCAGGTATTTTTCCATCAGCTCTTCAGAAGCTTCAGCTGCGGATTCGATCAGGTTCTGGTGCCATTCGTTAGCCAGTTCAACCATGTCTGCCGGGATATCTTCGTATTCGAAGGTTACGCCCTGGTCAGCGTCGTTCCAGTTGATAGCTTTCATTTTCACCAGGTCAACAACACCGGTGAAATGTTCTTCAGCACCAATCGCCAGCTGCAGCGGAACCGGGTTCGCGCCCAGACGGGTTTTGATCTGGTTAACAACTTTCAGGAAGTTCGCACCCATGCGGTCCATTTTGTTAACGAACGCAATGCGCGGAACTTTATATTTGTTTGCCTGACGCCATACGGTTTCAGACTGCGGCTGAACACCACCAACTGCGCAGTAAACCATTACCGCACCATCGAGAACACGCATGGAACGTTCTACTTCGATTGTGAAGTCAACGTGCCCCGGGGTGTCGATGATGTTGATGCGATGCGGCTCATACTGCTTAGCCATACCAGACCAGAATGCAGTAGTCGCAGCGGAAGTGATGGTAATACCACGTTCCTGCTCCTGCTCCATCCAGTCCATGGTTGCAGCGCCGTCATGAACTTCACCGATTTTATGGTTTACACCGGTGTAGAACAGAATACGTTCGGTAGTAGTGGTTTTACCGGCGTCGATGTGCGCACTGATACCGATATTACGGTAGCGTGCGATGGGTGTTGTACGAGCCATTTGTTTCCTCGTTTATCTTTTAGGCGTTCAATTTAAGTAGCCCAAAGCGGGCTGCTTACTGGAAGCGCCCGCCTGGTGACTAAAACTCCGAAGGGATTACCAACGGTAGTGTGCGAACGCCTTGTTGGCTTCGGCCATACGGTGAACGTCTTCACGTTTCTTAACTGCAGTACCTTTGTTTTCTGCAGCATCAGAAAGTTCGTTCGCCAGGCGCAGAGCCATGGATTTATCACCGCGTTTACGAGCAGCTTCAACGATCCAACGCATTGCCAGAGCATTACGACGAACCGGACGGACTTCAACTGGTACCTGATAAGTAGAACCACCAACGCGGCGAGACTTAACTTCTACAGTCGGGCGCACGTTTTCGAGAGCTACTTCGAATGCTTCCAGTTCAGATTTACCAGAGCGCTGAGCCAGGGTCTCCAGCGCGCTGTATACGATAGATTCAGCAGTAGATTTTTTACCATCTACCATCAGGATATTTACAAATTTAGCCAGCAGTTCTGATCCGAACTTCGGATCCGGCAGAATTTTACGCTGACCAATGACGCGACGACGTGGCATGGAAATACTCCGTTGTTAATTCAGGATTGTCCAAAACTCTACGAGTTTAGTTTGACATTTAAGTTAAAACGTTTGGCCTTACTTAACGGAGAACCATTAAGCCTTAGGACGCTTCACGCCATACTTGGAACGAGCCTGCTTACGGTCTTTAACGCCGGAGCAGTCAAGCGCACCACGTACGGTGTGGTAACGAACACCCGGGAGGTCTTTAACACGACCGCCACGGATCAGGATCACGGAGTGCTCCTGCAGGTTGTGACCTTCACCACCGATGTAGGAAGTCACTTCGAAACCGTTAGTCAGACGAACACGGCATACTTTACGCAGCGCGGAGTTCGGTTTTTTAGGAGTGGTAGTATATACACGAGTACATACGCCACGTTTTTGCGGGCATGCTTCCAGCGCAGGCACGTTGCTTTTCGCAACTTTGCGAGCACGTGGTTTGCGTACCAGCTGGTTAACTGTTGCCATTAAATAGCTCCTGGTTTTAGCTTTTGCTTCGTAAACACGTAATAAAACGTCCTCACACAATATGAGGACGCCGAATTTTAGGGCGATGCCGAAAAGGTGTCAAGAAATATACAACGATCCCGCCATCACCAGGCCATCTGGCTGGAGTGCTTAACCGTAAGTCTGACGAAATCAGTATAGTCAATGGGAATGATGTCGTTCGAAATTTGACCAGTCAAACCGCGGGCAATAAGGTCTTCGTTCAGGGCATAGACCTTAATGGGGGCATTACGCAGACTTTCAAGGTAGCGGTTACCGTCAACTGCGGCAGTTACGCCATCTTGCAATAATAGCAGTTCGTCTCCTTCACTGAGCAGACGCAGCAGCGCAGCAAAATCCGTCAGCCAGGGTGAACGATGTAACGTGTGCAGCATAAACGCCTCAAAACCTCAAAATAACATCGTAGTTGGCGAGTTCGCGGCGTAAGGCATCTGCTTCGAGCGGCGTGGCTTCGACAACAAAGGGTGTCTGCGGATCTAACCCGCGTTCGCGCAGTGAAGCCGCACAAACCCAGCACTGTTCAATGTCGTACAGACCCAACAATTTAAAAGTGGCAATGTAATCACGCGCCAGCACTGCATCGGGCTTTTGTCCTGACAGCAGCTGAAAAACGCCATCAGCAATAAAGAAGACGGCCAGATCGTCAGTTAATGCGGAAGTTGCCAGTAAAGCATCTAAACCTTCCCGACCAGCAGCTGTACCATGAGGTGCAGTAGAAAAAACAAACGCAATTCGTTTCATCAGAACTGTACCACCCTGTCACAGGTCAGCGAGGCTTCCGCCAGCGCGCCAAGTCCGCTTAAGGTAAATCCCGGCTGAAGGTTTGACGAAGCCAGCCCCAGCCTTCCTGCTTCAGTTTCATCGACGATACCGCGGCGTAACGCTGCCGCTACGCAGATATTCAGCGCCACACCATGTTGCGCATTCAACTGTTGCCAGCCGCGCACAAGGTCAAATTCGTCACTTGCCGGTGAGGTCAATTGGTTAGCGTTATAGACCCCTTCCCGATAGAAAAAGACGCTGCTTAACTCATGGCCTTCTACTATCAGCGCCTGCGCAAACTGAAAAGCACTACTCGCCTGTTGCGTACCGTATGCTGGCCCGGTCACCACGATGGCAAAACGCATTACTTATCTTGCCCCTGGAAATCACCGCTTTTGAACTGGCGGATGTAGAGATAGACAGTGTGTTTGGAGATGTTCAGGCGGTCAGCAACCTGGTTGATCGCGTCTTTAATATCGAAGATCCCTTTCTCGTAGAGATTCAGCACGATCTGACGATTTTTGGCGTTATTAGAAACATTGCGATCGGCATTCACTTCTTCGATGGTGAACTCCAGCGTTTGGGTAACCAGATCTTCAACAGAAGAGGCAAAGTTGACGCTTGAACCGACATCCGGGGTTTCTGGCGGCACAAAAGTGCTCATAATCTGCGAGAAGGGAACATCAAGATTCATATTGATGCACAGCAGACCAATTACACGCTGTTCGCGGTTACGAATCGCGATAGTCAGGGACTTCATTAATACGCCGCTTTTGGCGCGAGTAAAGTAGCATTTAGAAACGCTGCTATCCGCTCCCGTCATATCGTGCAGCATACGTAGCGCCAGGTCAGTAATTGGCGAACCAATCTTCCGGCCTGTATGTTCACCGTTAGCAATGCGAATGGCTGAACATTTTAGATCCTGCAAAGAGTGCAAAACGATTTCACAGTGGGAGCCAATAAGCATCGCTAACCCGTCCACCACCGCTTCGTAGGATTTCAGAATATCAAAATCGGTCTGGTCGAAAGGACGTTGATCCAGTAAATCCAACTCACTGGTTTCGTTGGTTAAAAGCGACCTGGACATGAAAAAAAACACTCCTTTTCAGGAGCCTGTCGTTAACTTTTCAGGGCAGGCTCATTAATGATGCGGGTAACTAAATTAATACAGCGGAGGTTCCGCTTTCCAGCACTAATTATATCCGGCCTGTAATAAAAACCGCCACTTTGGTCAGGCGGTTCTAATCTTATTTTTAGCAGAATCTGCGGCTTTCGCATCAGCTTCCGGCTTTGCATCAGCCTTCGGCGCTGGTTTCGCACATCCAGCAGCTCTACGTCAAACACCAGGGTAGGAATTCGGTGGGATCCCGGAACACCCGCTTTTGCCGTAAGCCAGTTCTGGTGGAATAACCAGTTTGATCTTACCGCCTTTCTTGATGTTCTTCAGACCTTCTGTCCAACCCGGGATAACACCGTCAGACGGAAGAAAGCGGTTCACCACGGGTGTAAGAGTTGTCGAACTCTTTACCGTCGATCAGCGTACCTTTGTAGTTCACTACAACAGTATCGCTGTCTTTCGGTGCTTCGCCTTTACCGGCTTCTACTACCTGATAAACCAGACCAGTTGAAGAGGTTTTCAGCACCTTTCTCTTTGGCAAATTTCTCGCGGTACTCTTTACCTTTTGCTTCGTTATCAGCCGCGTCTTTTTCCATCTTCGCCTGAGCAGAAGACTTCACGCGAGCTTCGAATGCTTGCAGAGTCTGTTCGATCTCTTGGTCGGAGAGTTTGCTCTTATCAGCAAATGCATCCTGAACACCAGCGATCAGCTGATCTTTATCCAGTTTGATGCCCAGTTTTTCTTGTTCTTTTAGAGAGTTTTCCATGTAACGACCCAGCGAGGCACCCAGTGCATAAGCTGATTTCTGATCGTCATTTTTGAACGCTGCTTTGCTGTCAGCAGTTGTAGCAGGTTTTGCAGCTTCAGCAGCAAAAGTGATTGGTGCATGCAGGGCAACGGCCATTGTGGTCGCCAGCAGCGTTACTTTAAACAGTGATTTCATCCATATCTCCAGGATCGGGGCATCTCACCCCAGGGTTAACTATTATCAGAAGGGTACTATAAAGCGTTGTCGAACAAATCTACATACAGACACGCCCTATTATCATCTATTTTCAGACTCTTTTTGTTTAAATTAGTTTCGATGACCGCGAAATGAGTGCTGTCTCGGGCAGCAAAGTTAAGTAGAATCCGCGGCGACCATTCGACAAAAGAGGTGAATCATGCAGGATTTATCATTGGAAACACGCCTGGCAGAGCTGGAGAGCCGACTGGCTTTTCAGGAAATCACCATTGAAGAACTGAACGTCACGGTGACCGCTCATGAAATGGAGATGGCGAAACTGCGCGATCATCTGCGTCTGCTGACCGAGAAGTTAAAAGCCAGCCAGCCGTCGAACATCGCGTCGCAGGCTGAGGAAACGCCACCGCCACATTATTGAGGCGTAAAAAAAGCGGGGATTCCCCGCTTTTTTGTCACCTTTTCGGTATTAGTGGCAACCACAACCGCCGTTGCCTTTACCGCCACAGCAACCTTCGCCACCGTGTTCATGACCGTGATCGTGGCCATGACCGCCGCAGCAACCGTCGTGGTCGTGATCGTGGTGATGATCGTGCGCGCCGTGAACGTGGCCATGAGCCAGTTCTTCTTCGGTCGCTTCGCGAATCGCCACAACTTCAACGTTGAATTTCAGGTTCTGACCGGCCAGCATGTGGTTACCATCAACCACGACGTGATCGTCTTCAACCGCAGTGATTTCAACCGGTACCGGACCCTGGTCAGTTTCAGCCAGGAAACGCATACCTACCTGCAGTTCATCAACGCCCATAAATACGTCTTTAGGAACACGTTGCACCAGGTTTTCGTCGTACTGACCGTAAGCGTCGTTCGCGCCAACAGCGACATCAAATTTGTCGCCAACTTCATGACCTTCCAGCGCCGTTTCCGGCCAGAGATCAGGAACCGTGACCATTGCAGGTAGTCCAGCGGCGCTCACCGGAGACTCATCAACCAACACACCGTCTTCTGTACGTAACCCTGATAGGCCAGTGCTGACCACCGAGGTCTTTTGCTACTTTCATGATATCTCCTGAGCATGGAAGAATAGTGGCGCAGATTGTAGCGGAATTCTGCAGCCGTTACTGCGTTCACTAGCTTAAAAACTCGGCGCATATCGCTAGTCCGGATGAAAAATCCCGATCACTTGCTCATCTTTGCGAACGTGATCGCGGGCTTCTTTGTCTGCTTCTCGCATCTGGTGTCCGCACTTAACGCATTCAACAATATCAATATTATTTTCGCGCCACATCGCCATTGAATCCTGCGCCTGACAGGCCGGGCATTTTGCGCCCGCAATAAAACGTTTTCGGATTGCCATCTTTACCCTCTACTCAAATTCATCCCAGCCGTCCAGCTGGCGTCGTTCTTGTTGCATTTCACGCTGGAAAATCTCTTCCAGTTCGCGTCGGGCTTCCCTGGCGCGAAATTTGTACGGTATCGGCATGCATTGGGATGAGCTCTCGCAGCATCCGCATATCCGGCGGCGAAAATGCAGTTGCGCCCGCTGTGCCTGATGCGGATGCATGCCAAGCGTGACCAGCGTCTTGCGCCCCAGCTCTAACGCACTGAGAATGTTCACGGGAAAACTGCGTCACCCCTGCCTGTAATAACTCATGCGCTTCCACACGTCCGCGCGCTCGCGCAAGAATATGCAAATGCGGAAAGTGCTGCTGGCATATTTCCACCAGCTTCATGGTGTCTTCCGGCTCGTTACAGGTAATGACGATAGACTCAGCGGCCTCTGCACCCGCAGAACGTAAAAGATCGACCTGCGTGGCGTCGCCGTAATAAACTTTGTAGCCATATTTACGCATCAGGTTAACGGCGCTGATATCCCGCTCCAGCACGGTAATGCGCATTTTATTTGCCATCAGCAAACGACCAATCACCTGACCAAAACGCCCGAAGCCCACGACAATGACACGGGTTTATCATCGTTGACCCACGGTTTTTCGTCTTCTTCTTCCGGTCCGTTAAACTGGCGGGATAGCCATTTATCCACCAGCTTCATCAGCAACGGCGTGGTCATCATGGAAAGCGTCACCGTCACCAGCAACAGCGCCATCTGGTCGCCCTGGAATAAACGTTGTGAAGAAGCGGTAGAAAAGAGGACAAAGGCAAACTCACCGCCCTGACTCAACACGCCAGCAAACTGCATCCGCTCTGAGCTACGCACGCCATACAATCGCGCCAGCAGATACAGCACGAGAATTTTCACCGCCACCAGCACAACCACGCTTATCACTACCCACAACAGATGGGTATAAAGCACCCCGAGGTTGAGCGACATGCCGACAGAGATAAAGAACAAACCGAGCAGCAAGCCTTTGAAGGGATCGATAGCCGTTTCCAGTTCATGGCGATATTCACTTTCCGCCAGCAGCACGCCCGCAATAAATGTACCGAGCGCCATCGACAGCCCCAGCGCATCCATAAACAATGCGGAACCCAACACCAGCAGCAGCGTCGCGGCGGTGAACACTTCCCGCACGCCAGAAGCTGCAATAAAGCGGAATACCGGACGCAGTAAATAGCGCCCGCCAATCAGCATGCCGACAAACGCCAGCACCTTCATGCCGATCTTCATCCAGTCGAAATGTTCGTCTGCCGAACCCGCCAACAACGGCACTAACGCCAGTGCCGGGATCACCGCCAGATCCTGAAACAGCAGAACCGAAAACCCGAGCTGCCCGGATTCGCTGCGATTCATCCCTTTCTCACGCATCAATTGCAACGCCATTGCAGTTGAAGACATCGCAAGGCCAATGCCACCGACAACCGCCGCCTGCCAGGCGAAATCCGTCAGCATCAATAATCCCGCCAGCAACGCCGCGCTTAACAGCACCTGTGCCGCGCCTACGCCAAAAATCGAACGCCGCAGTTGCCAAAGTTTGGAGGGATTCAACTCAAGACCGATGATAAACATCAGGAATACCACGCCGAGTTCCGAAAAGTGGAGGATCTCATCGACGTCGCTAATAAACCCCAGCCCCCATGGACCAATTGCAATTCCTGCCAGCAAATATCCCAACACAGCGCCAATACCCAGCCGCGATGCCAGCGGCACCGCAGCCACCGCCGCGAAGAGAAACAGCACTCCTGCGAGTAAAAAATCGGAACCTTCCATCAGCGGCCTCCTGGAGACAGCGGATTTGCCAGCCAGTCACCGTAGGCTCTGGCGTGACTCGCCAGCTCCTGTGCGCTTTGCCGTCTCGCCCAGTAAATAATGATGGGACTTAACCAATGCATCCGGCACATGCCCGCCGCCAGTTCAAAGGGACGCAGAACATCGCTCATCGGGTAGCGATTCAATGCGTCATAACGGTAAGCACTTTCCGGCTCGCCGGTGGTAATCACGCTACGCCAGTACTTTCCCGCCAGTTGGTTTCCTCCCGGCCCGCTGGCAAAACCACGACTTAATACCCGGTCCAGCCACTCTTTCAGTAGCGCCGGGCAGCTATAGGTATAAAGAGGATGCTGAAAGACAATCACCTCGTGCTCGCGCAGTAATGCCTGCTCACGGGGGATATCAATAAAAAAATCGGGATAGTGCGCATAAAGGTCGTGCACGGTAACATTGCTGAGCTGCGTGGCCGGTTTAAGCAGTACCCGGTTTGCCACCGAGTCCTGAGATTCCGGATGGGCATACAGCAGCAAAACTTTCGCTGGCTGAGACATCATCCCCCTCCCGGTATGGTTTTTGTGTATAGTCGCTGTTTTGGGCTACCATTGCGCCCGGTGCGGCAGCTCGCCCATACATTACATTATCATAATGATAAGTTAACATAGTCTGAACATACGGCGCCTTATGATTGTTTTCTCCTCGTTACAAATTCGTCGCGGCGTGCGCGTCCTGCTGGATAATGCCACCGCCACCATCAACCCTGGGCAGAAAGTCGGCCTGGTGGGTAAAAACGGCTGTGGTAAATCTACCCTGCTGGCATTGCTGAAAAATGAAATCAGCGCCGACGGCGGCAGCTACACCTTTCCGGGAAGCTGGCAACTGGCGTGGGTGAATCAGGAAACGCCGGCGTTACCGCAAGCGGCGCTGGAATATGTCATTGACGGCGACCGTGAATATCGTCAACTGGAAGCGCAGCTACACGACGCCAACGAACGTAACGACGGGCACGCCATTGCGACCATTCATGGCAAGCTGGATGCTATTGACGCATGGAGTATTCGCTCCCGTGCCGCCAGCCTGCTGCACGGCCTCGGTTTCAGCAATGAACAACTGGAGCGCCCGGTAAGTGATTTCTCCGGTGGCTGGCGTATGCGTCTTAACCTTGCCCAGGCGCTGATTTGCCGTTCAGACTTGCTGCTGCTAGACGAACCGACTAACCACCTCGATCTCGATGCCGTTATCTGGCTGGAAAAATGGTTGAAGAGCTATCAGGGCACGCTGATCCTGATCTCTCACGACCGCGACTTCCTCGATCCGATCGTTGATAAAATTATTCATATCGAACAACAAAGCATGTTCGAGTACACCGGCAACTACAGTTCGTTTGAAGTACAGCGCGCCACCCGTCTGGCGCAGCAACAAGCGATGTATGAAAGCCAGCAGGAACGCGTAGCGCATCTGCAAAGTTATATCGACCGTTTCCGTGCCAAAGCCACCAAAGCGAAGCAGGCCCAGAGCCGCATTAAGATGCTCGAGCGTATGGAGCTGATTGCCCCCGCGCACGTCGACAACCCGTTCCGCTTTAGCTTCCGCGCGCCGGAAAGCCTGCCAAATCCGTTACTGAAGATGGAAAAAGTCAGCGCGGGCTATGGCGATCGCATTATTCTCGACTCGATTAAACTGAACCTGGTGCCCGGCTCGCGCATTGGTCTGTTAGGCCGCAACGGCGCGGGTAAATCGACATTAATCAAACTTTTAGCCGGTGAACTTGCGCCAGTCAGCGGTGAAATTGGTCTGGCGAAAGGGATCAAGCTCGGCTACTTCGCCCAGCATCAACTTGAATACCTGCGCGCCGACGAATCACCTATTCAACATCTGGCACGTTTAGCGCCGCAGGAGCTGGAACAAAAACTGCGTGACTACCTCGGCGGCTTTGGTTTCCAGGGCGATAAAGTAACCGAAGAAACGCGCCGCTTCTCAGGTGGGGAAAAAGCCCGCCTGGTGCTGGCATTAATTGTCTGGCAGCGTCCGAATCTGCTGCTGCTCGACGAACCGACTAACCACCTTGACCTCGACATGCGTCAGGCACTCACCGAAGCATTAATCGAGTTTGAAGGCGCGCTGGTTGTCGTTTCGCACGACCGTCATTTGCTGCGTTCCACCACTGACGATCTCTACCTGGTTCACGATCGTAAAGTCGAACCGTTCGACGGCGATCTGGAAGATTATCAACAGTGGTTGAGCGACGTACAAAAGCAGGAAAACCAGACCGACGAAGCGCCAAAAGAGAACGCGAACAGCGCCCAGGCACGTAAAGATCAGAAGCGTCGGGAAGCGGAGCTGCGTGCGCAAACCCAGCCGCTGCGTAAAGAGATTGCCCGTCTGGAAAAAGAGATGGAGAAGCTGAACGCGCAACTGGCGCAGGCGGAAGAGAAACTCGGCGACAGCGAACTGTATGACCAGAGCCGTAAAGCGGAGTTGACCGCCTGCCTGCAACAGCAAGCCAGCGCCAAATCCGGCCTGGAAGAGTGCGAAATGGCGTGGCTGGAAGCCCAGGAGCAGCTTGAGCAGATGCTGCTGGAAGGCCAAAGCAACTGATGGCGCAGATAACGACGACCGATGCCAATGAATTTAGCAGCAGTGCTGAATTCACCCCTATGCGCGGCTTTAGCAATTGTCATCTACAAACTATGCTGCCGCGTTTGTTTCGTCGTCAGGTGAAATTCACCCCGTACTGGCAGCGGCTGGAGTTGCCCGACGGCGATTTTGTCGATCTCGCGTGGAGTGAAGACCCCGCACAGGCGAAACATAAACCGCGTTTAGTGGTGTTTCACGGGCTGGAAGGCAGTCTCAATAGCCCTTACGCCCACGGTCTGGTTGAGGCGGCGCAAAAGCGCGGCTGGCTGGGCGTGGTGATGCATTTTCGCGGATGCAGCGGTGAACCAAACCGTATGCACCGCATTTACCATTCGGGCGAAACCGAAGACGCCAGTTGGTTTTTACGCTGGCTGCAACGCGAATTTGGTCATGCGCCAACGGCTGCCGTCGGCTATTCGCTCGGCGGTAATATGCTGGCCTGTTTGCTAGCAAAGGAAGGCAATGATCTCCCGGTTGATGCGGCGGTGATTGTCTCTGCGCCGTTTATGCTGGAAGCCTGTAGCTATCATATGGAAAAGGGCTTTTCCCGCGTTTATCAGCGTTACTTGCTGAACCTGTTAAAAGCCAATGCCGCGCGCAAGCTGGCAGCCTACCCCGGAACGCTGCCGATTAATCTCGCGCAGTTAAAATCGGTACGTCGCATCCGTGAATTTGACGATCTCATCACCGCCAGAATTCACGGCTACGCCGACGCTATCGACTATTATCGTCAGTGTAGCGCCATGCCGATGCTGAACCGGATCGCCAAACCGACGCTGATTATTCACGCCAAAGACGATCCGTTTATGGATCATCAGGTGATCCCGAAACCGGAAAGTCTCCCCCCGCAGGTGGAGTATCAACTGACTGAACATGGCGGTCATGTTGGCTTTATTGGCGGTACATTACTTCATCCGCAAATGTGGCTGGAGTCACGCATTCCTGACTGGTTAACAACGTATCTGGAGGCGAAATCATGTTGATTCCGTGGCAAGACCTCTCCCCCGAAACGCTGGAAAATTTAATTGAAAGCTTTGTGTTACGTGAAGGCACCGATTATGGTGAACATGAGCGTACACTTGAACAGAAAGTCGCCGACGTCAAACGCCAGCTACAGTGCGGAGAAGCGGTGCTGGTATGGTCGGAGCTGCACGAAACGGTCAATATTATGCCGCGCAGTCAGTTTCGCGAATAACCTGCAACCGTCGGCGGACGAGATAATAATGATAGCTAAGTCATGGAGTTACTATGTCTGCCAAACATCCGGTCATTGCGGTAACAGGATCCAGCGGCGCGGGGACCACCACCACCAGCCTCGCGTTTCGTAAAATATTCGCGCAGTTAAATCTGCATGCAGCTGAGGTGGAAGGCGACAGTTTCACCGTTACACCCGCCCAAATGGACATGGCGATCCGCAAAGCGCGCGACGCCGGGCGGCATATCAGCTACTTCGGCCCCGAGGCTAACGACTTCGGCCTGCTGGAACAAACCTTCATTGAATACGGTCAGAGCGGTAAAGGGAAATCTCGCAAATATCTGCATACCTACGACGAAGCCGTACCGTGGAATCAGGTACCGGGAACATTCACCCCCTGGCAATCTTTACCGGAACCCACTGATGTACTGTTTTATGAAGGTTTACACGGCGGCGTAGTCACGCCACAGCATAACGTTGCGCAGCATGTGGACTTACTGGTCGGCGTGGTGCCTATCGTTAACCTTGAGTGGATTCAAAAACTGATCCGCGACACCAGCGAGCGGGGGCACTCACGAGAAGCAGTGATGGACTCGGTAGTGCGTTCAATGGAAGATTATATCAACTACATCACACCGCAGTTTTCCCGCACCCATCTTAACTTCCAGCGCGTTCCCACCGTCGACACTTCAAACCCGTTCGCGGCAAAAGGTATCCCGTCGCTCGATGAAAGCTTTGTGGTGATCCATTTTCGTAATCTGGAAGGGATCGATTTCCCCTGGCTGCTGGCGATGTTGCAAGGCTCATTCATTTCCCACATCAATACGTTAGTGGTACCGGGCGGCAAAATGGGTCTGGCAATGGAATTAATTATGCTGCCGCTGGTGCAACGATTGATGGAAGGAAAGAAAATCGAGTAACTCTGCTATTACGCCGGATAAAATACTATCCGGCTTCACAACGGGATAGTTAAATCACGCGGCAACCACTTCATACGAGTGAGTAATATTCACCGCTTTTTCCAGCATCAACGCCACTGAACAATATTTCTCAGCAGAGAGATCAACCGCACGCGCAACCGCTGCGTCTTTCAGGTCGCGACCGGTGACGATAAAATGCAGATTAATGTGCGTAAACAGGCGTGGTGCCTCTTCGCGGCGTTCAGAGGTCAATTTTACTTCACAATCGACCACATCCTGACGCCCTTTTTGCAGGATAGAAACCACATCGATGGCACTGCAACCCCCCGCCGCCATCAACACCATTTCCATCGGACTTGGTGCTTTATCGCCTGAGTTGCCGTCCATTAAAATCTGATGACCAGAGGCGGATTCGCCCAGAAAAGTTAACCCTTCGACCCACTTCACTCGCGCTTGCATTTTTGCTACTCCACTGCGTCAATTTTCCTGACAGAGTACGCGTACTAACCAAATCGCGCAACGGAAGGCGACCTGGGTCATGCTGAAGCGAGACACCAGGAGACACAAAGCGAAAGCTATGCTAAAACAGTCAGGATGCTACAGTAATACATTGATGTACTGCATGTATGCAAAGGACGTCACATTACCGTGCAGTACAGTTGATAGCCCCTTCCCAGGTAGCGGGAAGCATATTTCGGCAATCCAGAGACAGCGGCGTTATCTGGCTCTGGAGAAAGCTTATAACAGAGGATAACCGCGCATGGTGCTTGGCAAACCGCAAACAGACCCGACTCTCGAATGGTTCTTGTCTCATTGCCACATTCATAAGTACCCATCCAAGAGCACGCTTATTCACCAGGGTGAAAAAGCGGAAACGCTGTACTACATCGTTAAAGGCTCTGTGGCAGTGCTGATCAAAGACGAAGAGGGTAAAGAAATGATCCTCTCCTATCTGAATCAGGGTGATTTTATTGGCGAACTGGGCCTGTTTGAAGAGGGCCAGGAACGTAGCGCATGGGTACGTGCGAAAACCGCCTGTGAAGTGGCTGAAATTTCGTACAAAAAATTTCGCCAATTGATTCAGGTAAACCCGGACATTCTGATGCGTCTGTCTGCACAGATGGCGCGTCGTCTGCAAGTCACTTCAGAGAAAGTGGGCAACTGGCGTTCCTCGACGTGACGGGCCGCATTGCACAGACTCTGCTGAACCTGGCAAAACAACCAGATGCTATGACTCACCCGGACGGTATGCAAATCAAAATTACCCGTCAGGAAATCGGTCAGATTGTCGGCTGTTCTCGTGAAACCGTGGGACGCATTCTGAAGATGCTGGAAGATCAGAACCTGATCTCCGCACACGGTAAAACCATCGTCGTTTACGGCACTCGTTAATCCCGTCGGAGTGGCGCGTTACCTGGTAGCGCGCCATTTTGTTTCCCCCGATGTGGCGCAGACTGATTTATCACCCCGATATCAACTATGCACTTCGACAAACGCTGGTGCTATGTTTGCCCGTGGCCGTTGGGTTAATGCTTGGCGAATTACGATTCGGTCTGCTCTTCTCTCTCGTTCCTGCCTGTTGCAATATTGCGGGCCTTGATACGCCTCATAAACGTTTTTTCAAACGCTTAATCATTGGTGCGTCGCTGTTTGCCACCTGTAGCTTACTGACACAGCTGCTACTGGCAAAAGATGTTCCCCTGCCCTTTTTGCTGACCGGATTAACGCTGGTACTTGGCGTCACTGCTGAGTTGGGGCCATTGCACGCAAAATTGCTTCCCGCATCGCTGCTGGCAGCCATTTTTACCCTCAGTCTGGCGGGATACATGCCGGTCTGGGAACCGTTGCTCATCTATGCGTTGGGCACTCTCTGGTACGGATTGTTTAACTGGTTTTGGTTCTGGATCTGGCGCGAACAACCGCTGCGCGAGTCACTAAGTCTGCTGTACCGTGAACTGGCAGATTATTGTGAAGCCAAATACAGCCTGCTTACCCAGCACACCGACCCTGAAAAAGCGCTGCCGCCGCTGCTGGTGCGCCAGCAAAAAGCGGTCGATCTAATTACCCAGTGCTATCAGCAAATGCATATGCTTTCCGCGCAAAATAATACTGACTACAAGCGGATGCTGCGTATTTTCCAGGAGGCGCTGGATTTACAGGAACATATTTCGGTCAGTTTGCATCAGCCGGAAGAGGTGCAAAAGCTGGTCGAGCGTAGCCATGCGGAAGAAGTTATCCGCTGGAATGCGCAAACCGTCGCCGCTCGCCTGCGCGTGCTGGCTGATGACATTCTTTACCATCGCCTGCCAACGCGTTTTACGATGGAAAAGCAAATTGGCGCACTGGAAAAAATCGCCCGCCAGCATCCGGATAATCCGGTTGGGCAATTCTGCTACTGGCATTTCAGCCGCATCGCCCGCGTGCTGCGCACCCAAAAACCGCTCTATGCCCGTGACTTACTGGCCGATAAACAGCGGCGAATGCCATTACTTCCGGCGCTGAAAAGTTATCTGTCACTAAAGTCTCCGGCGCTACGCAATGCCGGACGACTCAGTGTGATGTTAAGCGTTGCCAGCCTGATGGGCACCGCGCTGCATCTGCCGAAGTCGTACTGGATCCTGATGACGGTATTGCTGGTGACACAAAATGGCTATGGCGCAACCCGTCTGAGGATTGTGAATCGCTCCGTGGGAACCGTGGTCGGGTTAATCATTGCGGGCGTGGCGCTGCACTTTAAAATTCCCGAAGGTTACACCCTGACGTTGATGCTGATTACCACCCTCGCCAGCTACCTGATATTGCGCAAAAACTACGGCTGGGCGACGGTCGGTTTTACTATTACCGCAGTGTATACCCTGCAACTATTGTGGTTGAACGGCGAGCAATACATCCTTCCGCGTCTTATCGATACCATTATTGGTTGTTTAATTGCTTTCGGCGGTACTGTCTGGCTGTGGCCGCAGTGGCAGAGCGGGTTATTGCGTAAAAACGCCCATGACGCTTTAGAAGCCTATCAGGAAGCGATTCGCTTGATTCTTAGCGAGGATCCGCAACCTACGCCACTGGCCTGGCAGCGAATGCGGGTAAATCAGGCACATAACACTCTGTATAACTCATTGAATCAGGCGATGCAGGAACCGGCGTTTAACAGCCATTATCTGGCAGATATGAAACTGTGGGTAACGCACAGCCAGTTTATTGTTGAGCATATTAATGCCATGACCACGCTGGCGCGGGAACACCGGGCATTGCCACCTGAACTGGCACAAGAGTATTTACAGTCTTGTGAAATCGCCATTCAGCGTTGTCAGCAGCGACTGGAGTATGACGAACCGGGTAGTTCTGGCGATGCCAATATCATGGATGCGCCGGAGATGCAGCCGCACGAAGGCGCGGCAGGTACGCTGGAGCAGCATTTACAGCGGGTTATTGGTCATCTGAACACCATGCACACCATTTCGTCGATGGCATGGCGTCAGCGACCGCATCACGGGATTTGGCTGAGTCGCAAGTTGCGGGATTCGAAGGCGTAATGCAGGCTAAACCATCGGATAAGGCATTCACGCCGCATCCGACATCTTTTGCCTGATGCTTCGTATTTACGCCCCAACCACCTTCGCCACCGCGTGGGCGAAACGTTGCATCCCTTCATCGATATCCGCATCTTCCACCACCAGCGACGGTGCAAAACGCATCACATCCGGTCCGGCATTCAGCACCATTACGCCAGCCCCTGCGCCCGCATACAGGAAATCACGCGCCCGACCTTTGAACTGTGGCTTAAGCTCCGCGCCAATCAACAGCCCCATACCGCGAATATCGCTAAACACATCGTACTGCTGATCGATCTTCTGCAGATGGTCAACAAAACGCTGGCGTTTCGCCTGAATGCCTTCCAGCACTTCAGGGGTATTGATGATATCAAACGCCGCGCCCGCTACTGCACAGGACAGAGGATTACCGCCGTAGGTGGAACCGTGAGAACCAGGATGAAATGCAGAAGCAATTTCTGCCGTGGTCAGCATGGCGCTAATCGGGAAGCCGCCGCCTAACGCTTTCGCAGAGGTCAGAATATCCGGCGTCACGCCGTAGTGCATGTAAGCAAACAAATCGCCGGTCCGCCCCATCCCGCACTGTACTTCATCAAACACCAATAATGCCTGATGTTGATCGCACAGCTCGCGCAAGCCCTGCAAAAACTCTGGCGTCGCTGCCGTCACACCGCCCTCGCCCTGGATCGGCTCAACCACCACCGCACAGGTGTGATCATCCATCACCGCTTTCACTGCGTGGAGATCGTTAAAAGGAACGTGGATGATGTCTGCCGGTTTTGGCCCAAAGCCGTCGGAATATTTTGGCTGCCCGCCCACCGAGACGGTAAACAGCGAGCGACCATGAAAAGCGTTATGGAAGGCAATAATTTTGGTTTTGAACGGACTATGACGCACACAGGCGTAATGGCGTGCCAGTTTAAAGGCGGTTTCGTTAGCTTCCGTGCCGGAGTTCATAAACACCACGCGTTCGGCAAACGTCGCCTCAATCAGTTTGCGCCCAAGACGCAGCGCCGGTTCATTGGTGAAAACGTTACTGATATGCCACAGAGTTTCGCCCTGGGTTTTTAACGCGTTCACCAGCGCAGGATGGCAATGGCCCAACGCCGTAACTGCAATGCCACCCGCGAAATCGACATACTCCTTGCCTTGCTGATCCCAGATTCGGCTGCCCTGACCTTTTACCGGAATGAACTCTGCCGGAGCATAAATCGGCAGGATCACTTCATCGAAAGTCGCGCGTGTAATTGCTGTTTGTTCAATTGCCATCTAATGATCACCCTGTTACGCATAAATAATTGTGAAATTATAATCACAAAATATGCATAAAAAATCACTAAATGGCAATCAGAAATCAGCGATGCAGGAAATTAGCCAGCAGTTGATGTCCTTGTTCGCTAAGAATACTTTCTGGATGGAACTGCACACCTTCCAGATCCCACTGGCGATGGCGAATCCCCATAATCTCGCGGGTTTCGCTCCAGGCCGTCACGTCAAAGCACGCTGGTAATGAGTCAGGTTCCACCACCAGCGAATGGTAGCGTGTCACGGTAAGTGGATTTGCCAGCCCCCGAAATACGCCCTCACCGTTATGTGTAATCGGCGAGGTTTTGCCGTGCATGACCTTTGCGGCGCGCACAACTTTACCGCCAAATGCCTGCGCCATTGCCTGATGACCGAGGCAGACGCCAAGAATCGGCAAGCGCCCGGCATAGTGGCGAATAACGTCAAGGGAGATCCCGGCTTCATCTGGCGTACAGGGGCCAGGTGAGATGACAATTTTTTGTGGTTTAAGGGCGTCGATATCCGCCAGCGTCAACGCATCGTTGCGCTTAACCAGCACATCCGCCCCCAGTTCACAAAAGTACTGGTAGAGGTTCCAGGTAAAAGAATCGTAGTTATCTATAAGCAGGATCATGGCGGCTCCGGTACAAAAGAACCGCGCTATTTTACTCAGATTCCCCGGCTTCGCTTACCACTTTGCTAAATATCATCTGCAGTGCGGTGAGATCCCCCATTGCCCCACTCTGATTTGCCTGATTCCAGGCCTCTTTTTCGATACCCTGCCAGCTCAGTTGATATCCGGCATGAATCGCCAGTTGCTCGAAGAAGATCCGCTGTGCCAGACCACTTCCCACCCGGAAGGGATGCAGCACGTTGATTTCACAATAGTAATGCGCCAGCCGCTCGACGAACTTCGCTTTCTCCAGGCCAACCAGATAACCTTCTTCCTCCAGATCCTGCATCAGGGCATTGCCCTCTTTTTCGATATAAGCAAAGTGGCAGAACGGCGTATCACCCTGATAAATATCAACTTCACGCAGTTGCCCCGCCCAGTCGAAAATATCCTGATACAGCTGGCGATGGATAGTGCGCAAATGCGGTAAACCGCGCACCAGCGGACCAAGCTCAATGGTCGCAGCACGCAGCGCCGTCATTTCGTAAGCGGCCTGTTCCAGCCGCTGCTGCTGGTGGATGTTCAGCCGGTTACGCATGATATCAAGGCCAGGATAAAGATACGGATCGCGCCCTTCGCCGAATTTATCGCTCATAGTGCCTCCTCAGCTCTTCAAGGCGCGCTAAAGCCTCTGCGGCAGTAAGAGTGACTAAAGGCATCTCGACGCCTTCAAGACGGCGACTGGCCTGGAAATTACGATTACGCTGAAGCTCCCAGAGACGGGACTTTTGCTTATCGGTGAGTTTCTTCACTTGATGCCTCCCTGAACGTGTCCATTTGCCACAAGTATAAGCGGCAAATCCGGGTTACGCCGGGAGAGCAGAAGCGCGGGCAAGATTGCCCGCGCGAGAAATCATTACGGCAGGACTTTAGCGGAAAGGATAACTACCGGTTTTGACGGCACATTCTGGTACGGACCAACGTCATGAGTCGGCACCTGGGAAATCTTATCGGCCACGTCCATGCCTTTCACCACTTTACCAAATACCGCGTAACCGAAATCACGCTGACCATGGTCAAGGAAGGCGTTATCGGCAACGTTGATAAAGAACTGGCTGGTGGCGCTGTCTTTGTCAGCGGTACGCGCCATCGCGATGGTACCACGCGTGTTGCGCAGGCCGTTATCGGCTTCATTTTTGATTGGCGGGTTTGGTTTTTTCTGCTGCATCTGCTCGGTGAAACCGCCGCCCTGAATCATAAAGCCAGGAATGACGCGGTGAAAGGTAGTGTTGTTATAAAAACCGCTGTTCACATAATCGACAAAGTTTTGCACAGACACTGGCGCTTTTTGTTTATCCAGCTCCAGTTCGATGTTACCAGCTGAGGTTGTCAACAATACGTGCGGGTCCCCTTTCGCTGCCATTGCTGCGGGAGAAAGAGCAGAAAGAGCGAAAACAGCAGCCATCGCCGCCAGGGTCGATTTGAACATGAGATTTCCTTAACAAACAGAGCAGAAAAAAAGCAAGTGAAGAGATTCTAAATAGCCTTCAAGAACAAGGCCATCCCTTTACCTAATTTTACGTATCTGAAATATATGTAACCTGACGATCACTTTTTATTCCGTGATCAAAATCACCTCTTAAAATGCAATTTAGCAACCGATTGCAATAAAACATTTAAACAGATCACAAAATCACCTAAAATCGCCCGCTCGCGGCATATCCCGCTATGCCATTTTATTTTTGAACGCAGGCCAATCATGACTAACAGCAATCGCATCAAGCTCACATGGATTAGCTTTCTCTCCTACGCACTGACTGGTGCGTTGGTTATTGTCACCGGGATGGTGATGGGAAATATCGCCGATTATTTCAATCTGCCTGTTTCCAGTATGAGTAACACCTTCACCTTCCTCAACGCCGGCATTTTAATCTCTATCTTCCTCAACGCCTGGCTGATGGAAATCGTCCCGTTGAAAACGCAGTTACGTTTTGGCTTTCTCCTGATGGTGCTGGCGGTTGCCGGTTTGATGTTCAGCCACAGCCTGGCGCTGTTCTCGGCGGCGATGTTCATTCTCGGGGTGGTCAGCGGCATCACCATGTCGATTGGTACATTCCTGGTAACACAAATGTATGAAGGGCGTCAGCGCGGTTCCCGCCTGTTATTTACCGACTCCTTCTTCAGTATGGCTGGGATGATTTTCCCAATGATCGCCGCGTTTCTACTGGCGCGCAGCATTGAGTGGTACTGGGTTTATGCCTGCATCGGGCTGGTGTATGTCGCTATTTTTATTCTGACCTTCGGCTGTGAGTTCCCGGCGCTGGGCAAACATGCGCCAAAAACGGATGCTCCGGTAGAGAAAGAAAAGTGGGGGATCGGCGTACTGTTTCTCTCTGTTGCGGCGCTGTGCTACATCCTCGGTCAGTTAGGTTTTATCTCCTCTGGGTGCCTGAGTATGCCAAAGGCCTGGGCATGAGCCTGAACGACGCGGGCACGCTGGTGAGTAACTTCTGGATGTCATACATGGTCGGCATGTGGGCGTTCAGCTTTATTCTTCGCTTCTTTGATTTGCAACGCATTCTGACCGTACTGGCTGGTCTGGCTGCGATTCTGATGTACGTCTTTAACACCGGAACACCAGCACATATGGCGTGGTCAATTCTCGCTCTGGGCTTCTTCTCCAGCGCGATCTATACCACCATCATCACCCTGGGTTCACAGCAGACCAAAGTACCGTCGCCAAAACTGGTTAACTTTGTCCTGACCTGCGGAACCATCGGTACTATGTTGACCTTTGTGGTTACCGGCCCGATTGTTGAACATAGCGGTCCGCAGGCGGCACTGCTTACAGCAAACGGTCTGTACGCTGTCGTCTTTGTGATGTGCTTCCTGTTAGGTTTCGTCAGCCGTCACCGTCAGCATAACACCCTGACCTCTCATTAATTGCTAATGCCGGACGGCACTATCGTCGTCCGGCCTTTTCCTCTCTTCCCCCGCTACGTGCATCTATTTCTATAAACCCGTTCATTTTGTCTATTTTTTGCACAAACATGAAATATCAGACAATTCCGTGACTTAAGAAAATTTATACAAATCAGCAATATACCCCTTAAGGAGTATATAAAGGTGAATTTGATTTACATCAATAAGCGGGGTTGCTGAATCGTTAAGGTAGGCGGTAATAGAAAAGAAATCGAGGCAAAAATGAGCAAAGTCAGACTCGCAATTATCGGTAACGGTATGGTCGGCCATCGTTTTATCGAAGATCTTCTTGATAAATCTGATGCGGCCAACTTTGATATTACCGTTTTCTGTGAAGAACCGCGCATCGCTTATGACCGCGTACACCTCTCGTCTTACTTCTCTCACCACACCGCCGAAGAGCTGTCGCTGGTGCGCGAAGGCTTCTACGAGAAACACGGCATCAAAGTTCTGGTCGGCGAACGCGCTATCACCATCAACCGTCAGGAGAAGGTGATTCACTCCAGCGCCGGACGTACCGTTTTTTATGACAAGCTGATCATGGCAACCGGTTCCTACCCGTGGATCCCGCCAATCAAAGGTTCTGATACTCAGGACTGCTTTGTCTATCGCACCATTGAAGACCTCAACGCCATTGAATCCTGCGCCCGTCGCAGCAAGCGCGGTGCCGTTGTTGGTGGCGGCCTGTTAGGTCTGGAAGCCGCTGGCGCGCTGAAAAACTTAGGTATTGAAACCCACGTTATCGAATTTGCCCCTATGCTGATGGCGGAACAGCTTGATCAGATGGGTGGCGAGCAGCTGCGTCGCAAAATCGAAAGTATGGGCGTGCGCGTTCACACCAGCAAAAACACCCTTGAGATTGTGCAGGAAGGTGTCGAAGCGCGTAAAACCATGCGTTTTGCCGACGGCAGCGAACTGGAAGTCGACTTTATCGTCTTCTCTACCGGTATCCGTCCGCGCGATAAGCTGGCAACCCAGTGTGGTCTGGACGTTGCTCCGCGTGGGGGTATCGTCATTAATGATTCCTGCCAGACTTCCGATCCGGATATCTACGCCATCGGTGAATGCGCAAGCTGGAACAACCGTGTATTTGGTCTGGTAGCACCAGGCTACAAAATGGCGCAGGTCGCCGTTGACCATATTCTCGGTAGCGAAAACGCCTTTGAAGGTGCTGACCTTAGCGCCAAGCTGAAACTGCTGGGCGTAGACGTAGGCGGTATTGGTGATGCGCACGGTCGCACGCCTGGCGCACGTAGCTACGTTTACCTCGACGAAAGTAAAGAGATCTACAAACGCCTGATTGTCAGCGAAGACAACAAAACCCTGCTCGGTGCGGTACTGGTGGGCGATACCAGCGACTACGGTAACCTGCTGCAACTGGTGCTGAACGCTATCGAACTGCCGGAAAACCCGGATTCCCTGATCCTGCCAGCACACTCTGGTAGCGGCAAGCCGTCTATCGGTGTTGATAAACTGCCGGACAGCGCGCAAATCTGCTCCTGCTTCGACGTCACCAAAGGTGATCTGATTGCTGCCATCAACAAAGGCTGCCACACCGTTGCGGCGCTGAAAGCTGAAACCAAAGCGGGTACTGGCTGCGGTGGCTGTATCCCGCTGGTCACTCAGGTACTGAACGCGGAACTGGCGAAACAGGGCATCGAAGTTAACAACAACCTGTGCGAACACTTTGCTTATTCGCGTCAGGAACTGTTCCATTTGATCCGCGTTGAAGGCATTAAAACCTTCGAAGAACTGCTGGCGAAACACGGCAAAGGCTACGGTTGTGAAGTTTGTAAACCAACCGTCGGTTCGCTGCTGGCCTCCTGCTGGAACGAATACATTCTGAAGCCGGAACATACTCCGCTGCAGGATTCTAACGACAACTTCCTCGCTAACATCCAGAAAGACGGAACCTACTCGGTGATCCCGCGCTCTCCGGGCGGTGAAATCACCCCGGAAGGACTGATGGCAGTGGGTCGTATCGCGCGTGAATTTAATCTCTACACCAAAATCACCGGCTCTCAGCGCCTGGCGATGTTTGGCGCACAGAAAGACGATCTGCCGGGATCTGGCGTCAGCTGATTGAAGCTGGCTTCGAAACCGGTCATGCCTATGCGAAAGCACTACGTATGGCGAAAACCTGGGTGCCGCTACGGCGTTGGCGACAGCGTCGGCCTCGGCGTGGAACTGGAAAACCGCTACAAAGGCATCCGTACGCCGCACAAAATGAAGTTCGGTGTCTCCGGCTGTACCCGTGAATGTTCAGAAGCTCAGGGTAAAGACGTGGGTATTATCGCCACTGAAAAAGGCTGGAACCTGTATGTTTGCGGTAACGGCGGCATGAAACCGCGTCATGCGGATCTGCTGGCGGCGGATATCGATCGCGAAACGCTGATCAAATATCTCGACCGCTTCATGATGTTCTACATCCGTACCGCCGACAAACTGACGCGTACCGCGCCGTGGTTAGAAAACCTCGAAGGCGGCATCGATTATCTGAAAGCGGTGATCATTGACGACAAACTGGGGCTGAACGCACATCTGGAAGAAGAGATGGCGCGCCTGCGTGAAGCGGTAGTGTGTGAGTGGACTGAAACGGTCAATACACCGTCCGCGCAGACTCGCTTCAAACACTTCATCAACAGCGACAAGCGTGACCCGAACGTACAGATGGTGCCAGAGCGCGAACAGCACCGTCCGGCAACGCCGTATGAACGTATCCCGGTAACTCTGGTGGAGGACAACGCATGAGCCAGTGGAAAGACATCTGCAAAATCGATGACATCCTGCCTGAAACCGGCGTCTGCGCGCTGTTAGGTGACGAGCAGGTAGCAATTTTCCGCCCGTATCACAGCGATCAGGTGTTTGCGATCAGCAACATCGACCCGTTCTTCGAGTCCAGCGTGCTGTCACGCGGGCTGATTGCGGAACACCAGGGCGAGCTGTGGGTCGCCAGCCCGCTGAAAAAACAGCGTTTTCGCTTAAGTGATGGCTTGTGCATGGAAGACGAACAGTTTTCCGTCAAACATTACGAAGCACGAGTGAAAGACGGCGTGGTGCAGCTGCGCGGTTAATGTTTTAACGGGAGGCGCAATGCCTCCCCTTTTTGCATGGTCCTGTAATGACCTTCGGTATATTGCAGGACATTTTTTAAACTTTTTGTTTTATTTTTTTGTTTTTATTTTTTAAAGGATAATCAAATGTTTACAGACACTATTAATAAGTGTGCGGCTAACGCTGCGCGCATTGCACGCCTGTCGGCAAATAACCCGCTCGGCTTTTGGGTCAGCTCCGCCATGGCGGGCGCGTATGTGGGTCTTGGGATCATCTTGATTTTCACGCTCGGTAATTTGCTCGACCCGTCCGTACGTCCGCTGGTGATGGGCGCGACCTTTGGTATCGCCTTAACGCTGGTGATTATCGCCGGTTCTGAACTGTTCACCGGACACACCATGTTCCTCACCTTTGGGGTAAAAGCGGGCAGCATCAGCCACGGGCAAATGTGGGCAATCCTGCCGCAAACCTGGCTGGGTAACCTGGTCGGTTCCGTCTTCGTTGCCATGCTCTATAGCTGGGGCGGCGGTAGCCTGCTGCCGGTAGATACCAGCATCGTTCACTCCGTCGCGCTGGCTAAAACCACTGCACCGGCAATGGTACTGTTCTTCAAAGGTGCATTGTGTAACTGGCTGGTTTGCCTGGCAATCTGGATGGCGCTGCGCACTGAAGGGGCGGCGAAATTTATCGCTATCTGGTGGTGTCTGCTGGCATTTATCGCGTCCGGCTACGAGCACTCTATCGCTAACATGACGCTGTTCGCGCTCTCCTGGTTCGGCAACCACAGCGAAGCCTACACGCTGGCGGGTATTGGTCATAACCTGCTGTGGGTGACGCTGGGTAATACTTTATCAGGTGCCGTATTCATGGGATTGGGTTATTGGTATGCTACGCCGAAAGCGAATCGTCCGGTTGCGGACAAATTTAATCAAACTGAAACGGCTGCCGGTTAATTACTAAGGGGTTTTTACGTGGATCATTTGCCTATATTTTGCCAATTACGCGATCGCGACTGTCTGATTGTCGGCGGTGGTGATGTCGCGGAACGCAAAGCAAGGTTGCTGTTAGACGCAGGCGCTCGCTTAACGGTGAATGCATTAGCGTTTATTCCACAGTTCACCGCATGGGCAGATGCAGGCATGTTAACCCTCGTCGAAGGGCCATTTGATGAAAGCCTTCTCGACACCTGCTGGCTGGCTATTGCAGCGACGGATGATGACGCGCTTAACCAGCGCGTCAGCGAAGCCGCTGAAGCTCGTCGCATCTTCTGTAACGTGGTCGATGCGCCGAAAGCCGCCAGCTTTATTATGCCGTCGATTATTGACCGCTCACCGCTCATGGTCGCGGTCTCCTCTGGCGGCACCTCTCCGGTTCTGGCACGCCTGTTGCGCGAAAAACTCGAATCACTGCTGCCGTTGCATCTGGGCCAGGTAGCGAAATACGCCGGGCAATTACGCGGGCGAGTGAAACAACAGTTCGCCACGATGGGTGAGCGTCGCCGTTTCTGGGAGAAATTGTTCGTTAACGACCGCCTGGCACAGTCGCTGGCAAACAACGATCAGAAAGCCATTACTGAAACCACCGAACAGTTAATCAACGAACCGCTTGACCATCGCGGTGAAGTGGTGCTGGTTGGTGCAGGTCCGGGCGATGCCGGGCTGCTGACGCTGAAAGGACTGCAACAAATTCAGCAGGCAGATGTGGTGGTCTACGACCGTCTGGTTTCTGACGATATTATGAATCTGGTACGCCGCGATGCTGATCGCGTTTTCGTCGGCAAACGCGCGGGATACCACTGCGTACCCCAGGAAGAGATTAACCAGATCCTGCTGCGGGAAGCGCAAAAGGCAACGCGGGTGCGGTGGTTCCGGGTATTACCGCAGCTTCTGGTTGCTCTGCCTATTCGGGTATTCCGCTCACGCATCGCGATTATGCCCAGAGCGTGCGCTTAATTACCGGACACTTAAAAACTGGTGGCGAGCTGGACTGGGAAAACCTGGCGGCAGAAAAACAGACGCTGGTGTTCTATATGGGGTTGAATCAGGCCGCGACTATTCAGCAAAAGCTGATTGAACACGGAATGCCAGGCGAAATGCCGGTGGCAATTGTCGAAAACGGTACGGCAGTCACGCAGCGCGTGATTGACGGTACGCTCACACAGCTGGGAGAACTGGCGCAGCAAATGAACAGTCCATCGCTAATTATTATTGGTCGGGTTGTTGGCCTGCGCGATAAACTGAACTGGTTCTCCAACCATTAATTTAACCCGGGCCAGAGAATTCTGGCCTTCTTAATGACTCTTTTTATATATTCAGCAAATAAAACATAACCCCTTAATAAATATTATCTGCTAATGGGTTATATTCACCGTTACAGCGACTTACAAAATTAAGTCATTCGCTCACTGACGCCAATTAAATATTCCTGTATTGTTCTTAATGAGCAGTCTGCTTATATTCATATAATCAATGAATATTAATTAATATATAATACATAGGGAATGTAAATGAACAAATTTATTAAAGTTGCACTGGTAGGTGCAGTACTGGCTACGTTAACTGCATGTACTGGTCATATTGAAAACCGTGATAAGAACTGCTCTTACGACTACCTGCTGCACCCGGCAATTTCTATTTCTAAAATCATTGGCGGTTGCGGTCCTACTGCACAGTAAGTCTCTGACAGAAATCGGCTAACACCGGTTTAATTGCCCGACGCCCTCTGGATTTTCCGAGGGCGTATTTGTTTCTATGTCCTTCTTGCCCCCGCCCGTAAAAATATTTTCACTTTAAATTCAATTTGATAACTACATCCATTAGCCACAGCGCGATCCTGTGCGAAATTTTGTGATCTTCCTCCACATTACATAACATCATATGTTGTTATATTCATCATGCATTGTCATGTTACCTTTTAAATGACTGCAAACTCTCCCCTACAACGTATTGGACAAGAAAAAGGTATCGCTATGGGAAGCCAGGAACTCCAACGCAAGCTCGGATTTTGGGCCGTTCTTGCAATCGCCGTCGGGACAACCGTCGGCTCCGGTATTTTTGTATCTGTGGGTGAAGTGGCAAAAGCAGCGGGCACGCCGTGGCTTACGGTGCTCGCGTTTGTCATTGGCGGGTTAATTGTGATCCCGCAAATGTGCGTCTATGCGGAACTATCCACCGCTTATCCGGAAAATGGCGCAGATTATGTTTATCTGAAAAATGCCGGAAGCCGACCGCTGGCTTTCCTCTCCGGCTGGGCCAGCTTCTGGGCCAACGATGCGCCGTCATTGTCGATTATGGCGCTGGCGATTGTCAGCAATCTTGGCTTTTTAACGCCTATCGATCCGTTGCTCGGTAAATTTATCGCCGCCGGATTAATTATCGCCTTTATGTTGCTACACCTGCGCTCCGTTGAAGGCGGCGCAGCGTTTCAGACGCTAATTACCATCGCCAAAATTATCCCGTTCACTATCGTCATTGGCCTTGGGATCTTCTGGTTTAAAGCGGAGAATTTTGCCGCCCCTACCACCACTGCGATTGGCGCAACGGGCAGCTTTATGGCGCTGCTGGCGGGGATCTCTGCCACCAGTTGGTCGTATACCGGCATGGCCTCTATCTGTTATATGACCGGCGAAATTAAAAACCCCGGAAAAACCATGCCACGAGCGCTGATTGGTTCCTGTCTGCTGGTTCTGGTGCTCTACACCCTGCTGGCGCTGGTGATTTCCGGCCTGATGCCCTTCGACAAACTCGCCAATTCTGAAACGCCGATTTCCGACGCCCTGACCTGGATCCCCGCACTCGGCAGCACCGCTGGGATCTTTGTTGCCATCACGGCGATGATCGTCATTCTTGGTTCGCTTTCCAGCTGCGTGATGTACCAGCCGCGGCTGGAATACGCGATGGCGAAAGACAACCTGTTCTTTAAATGCTTCGGCCATGTGCATCCGAAATACAACACGCCGGATGTCTCCATCATCCTGCAAGGGGCGCTGGGGATCTTCTTCATCTTCGTTTCCGATCTCACCAGCCTGCTGGGTTATTTCACCCTGGTGATGTGTTTCAAAAATACCCTCACCTTCGGCTCCATCATCTGGTGTCGTAAACGCGACGATTACAAACCGCTGTGGCGTACTCCGGCTTTCGGGCTGATGACCACCCTCGCCATTGCGTCAAGCCTCATTCTGGTCGCCTCAACCTTTGTCTGGGCACCGATTCCCGGCCTTATCTGCGCCGTCATCGTTATTGCTACTGGTCTGCCTGCTTACGCCTTCTGGGCGAAGCGTAGCCGCCAGCTCAACGCTTTGTCGTAATGTTATCTGGAGAAAATAAAATGTTGGATATTGATAAAAGCACCGTGGACTTTCTGGTCACCGAAAATATGGTTCAGGAAGTGGAAAAAGTTCTCAGCCATGACGTTCCGCTGGTGCACGCCATCGTGGAAGAGATGGTGAAGCGCGACATTGATCGTATTTATTTCGTTGCCTGCGGCTCGCCACTCAACGCGGCGCAAACGGCGAAACATCTGGCGGATCGCTTTTCCGATCTTCAGGTCTACGCCATTTCCGGCTGGGAGTTCTGCGATAACACCCCGTATCGCCTCGACGATCGTTGCGCGGTGATTGGCGTTTCTGACTACGGTAAAACGGAAGAGGTAATCAAAGCGCTGGAGCTGGGCCGGGCCTGCGGCGCACTCACTGCGGCGTTCACCAAACGCGCGGACAGCCCGATTACCTCGGCGGCGGAATTTAGCATTGATTATCAGGCCGACTGTATCTGGGAAATTCACCTGCTGCTCTGCTACAGCGTGGTGCTGGAGATGATCACCCGCCTCGCGCCGAACGCGGAAATCGGCAAGATCAAAAACGATCTCAAGCAGTTGCCGAATGCGCTCGGTCATCTGGTACGCACCTGGGAAGAAAAAGGCCGCCAGCTTGGTGAACTGGCCAGCCAGTGGCCGATGATTTATACCGTTGCTGCGGGTCCGCTGCGTCCGCTGGGTTACAAAGAAGGCATTGTAACGCTGATGGAATTTACCTGGACGCACGGCTGCGTGATTGAGAGCGGAGAGTTCCGCCATGGCCCGCTGGAGATTGTCGAACCGGGCGTTCCGTTCCTGTTCCTGCTCGGCAATGATGAAAGTCGCCACACCACCGAACGCGCCATTAACTTTGTTAAACAGCGTACTGACAACGTGATCGTCATCGATTACGCCGAAATTTCGCAAGGGCTGCACCCGTGGCTGGCACCGTTCCTGATGTTCGTGCCAATGGAGTGGCTCTGCTACTACCTGTCATTTACAAAGATCACAACCCGGATGAACGCCGCTATTACGGTGGTCTGGTGGAATATTAATCCCGGCCCGGCAACGGGCCAATTTACGCAAGGAGTTACCCGATGAAAACAGGTATGTTTACCTGCGGCCACCAGCGGCTGCCTATTGAACACGCATTTCGTGATGCAAGCGAGCTGGGTTACGACGGCATCGAAATTTGGGGCGGTCGCCCGCACGCGTTCGCGCCGGACTTAAAAGCGGGCGGCATCAAACAAATCAAGGCGCTGGCGCAGACGTATCAGATGCCGATTATCGGCTATACGCCAGAAACCAACGGCTATCCGTATAACATGATGCTGGGCGATGAACATATGCGTCGCGAAAGCCTCGACATGATCAAGCTGGCGATGGATATGGCAAAAGAGATGAACGCGGGTTATACGCTGATTTCCGCGGCCCACGCGGGCTATCTCACGCCACCTAATGTTATCTGGGGACGGCTGGCAGAGAACCTAAGCGAACTGTGTGAGTACGCGGAAAACATCGGCATGGATCTAATCCTCGAACCGTTAACGCCGTATGAATCGAACGTCGTGTGTAATGCTAATGATGTGCTTCATGCGCTGGCGCTGGTGCCTTCGCCGCGCCTGTTCAGCATGGTCGACATTTGCGCGCCGTATGTCCAGGCGGAACCGGTGATGAGTTATTTCGACAAACTGGGCGATAAATTACGTCATCTGCATATTGTCGACAGCGACGGGGCCAGCGACACGCATTACATTCCTGGAGAAGGCAAAATGCCGCTGAGGGAACTGATGCGCGATATTATCGACCGGGGCTATGAGGGTTACTGTACGGTGGAGCTGGTGACGATGTATATGAACGAGCCCAGACTCTATGCCCGCCAGGCGCTGGAACGCTTTCGCGCGCTGCTGCCGGAGGATGAGAGATGAAAACCCTGGCGACAATCGGCGATAACTGCGTCGATATCTACCCGCAACTGAATAAAGCGTTTTCTGGCGGTAATGCGGTCAATGTGGCGGTGTACTGCACTCGCTACGGCATACAGCCGGGATGCATTACCTGGGTGGGTGACGATGACTACGGCACAAAGCTGAAGCAGGATCTCGCCCGCATGGGCGTCGATATCAGCCATGTCCATACGAAACACGGCGTTACCGCACAAACTCAGGTGGAACTGCACGACAATGATCGCGTTTTTGGCGACTACACCGAAGGCGTGATGGCCGACTTTGCCCTGAGTGAAGAGGATTACGCCTGGCTGGCGCAGTATGACATTGTGCACGCGGCAATCTGGGGACATGCGGAAGACGCATTCCCACAGCTGCACGCTGCGGGCAAACTTACCGCTTTCGACTTCTCCGACAAGTGGGACAGCTCGCTCTGGCAGACACTGGTGCCGCATCTCGATTTTGCCTTTGCCTCCGCACCGCAAGAAGACGAAGCGCTGCGTCTGAAGATGAAAGCGATTGTTGCCCGTGGCGCAGGCGTGGTGATTGTCACGCTGGGTGAAAACGGCAGCATTGCCTGGGATGGCGCGCAGTTCTGGCGTCAGGCTCCTGAACCGGTGACGGTTATCGACACCATGGGTGCCGGAGATTCGTTCATTGCCGGATTCCTCTGCGGCTGGTCTGCGGGGATGACATTACCGCAGGCGATGGCGCAGGGAACGGCGTGCGCGGCGAAAACCATTCAGTACCACGGTGCCTGGTAGGTATAACGTTGGCGTGAGCATCTTCACGCCAACGTGCTGTTACTTGCCGGAAAACGACCCTATAATCCGAGTAATTCATTCTTTATTTCAGGGTCGATTATGTCAGCTACGGACCGCTACTCTCATCAACTCCTCTACGCTACCGTCCGCCAGCGGTTGCTGGATGATATCGCGCAGGGGGTTTACCAGGCCGGGCAACAGATCCCTACCGAAAACGAGCTTTGTACGCAATATAACGTCAGCCGCATTACTATTCGCAAAGCTATCAGCGACTTAGTGGCAGACGGCGTACTGATCCGCTGGCAGGGCAAAGGCACCTTTGTACAAAGCCAGAAGGTCGAAAACGCCCTGCTGACCGTCAGTGGTTTTACCGATTTTGGCGTCTCACAAGGCAAGGCGACGAAAGAGAAAGTGATCGAGCAGGAACGAGTCAGCGCCGCGCCGTTTTGCGAAAAGCTGAACATCCCTGGCAACAGCGAAGTGTTCCATCTTTGCCGGGTGATGTATCTCGATAAAGAGCCGCTGTTTATTGATAGTTCCTGGATCCCACTGTCGCGTTATCCTGACTTTGATGAGATTTACGTTGAAGGAAGCTCCACTTATCAGTTATTTCAGGAGCGTTTCGACACGCGAGTGGTCAGCGACAAAAAGACCATCGATATCTTTGCCGCCACCCGCCCGCAGGCAAAATGGCTGAAATGCGAACTGGGCGAACCGTTGTTTCGCATCAGCAAAATCGCCTTTGATCAGAATGACAAACCGGTGCACGTCTCCGAACTCTTCTGCCGCGCCAATCGCATCACCTTAACGATTGATAATAAAAGACATTAACCGTAGGCCGGATAAGATGCGCCAGCATCGCATCCGGCGATGCTGGCGCGTTGAATTTTACATCCCGTACGTTCCCCTCACCCTAACCCTCTCCCCAAAGGGGCGAGGGGACCGTTCAGTACGGAATTTAGCTTGACGGTGCTATCCAGCATTAAATACTGGCAATACTCTCACGCAAAATCCGCAGCACCGTCTCTTCACCGCTGCGATTCGGGTTAATGCGAATCGCACAATGTTCTGATTGTGGATTCGCCTGGCGAAACGTTCCGGAAAGGCGATAAAAGAGCGGCGGGATTTCATATTTCGACTCTGCACCCACCGGGTAAGGCAAGGCACCGCGCTTTTGCGCCTCTTCCAGCACTCTGGCGGCAATCGGCTGATGAAACTCGACAATCAACACCTTCGACTGCGCATTAGCAATCACCGCGCTTTTCACTTCCGGCACCGCACCACCGTTAAGCAAAGCCAGCAACCGTTCAGATACCCCTGCCTGCACCGCGTGCATCACTGGCGCAAACACCAGACCACGCAATACTTCCAGCGCCTGTGCGCCCTGGATCTGGCTACCGCCGGAGTAAAGCGTGGCGCGAATACGGTTGATAACATCAGCATCGCCGACCACTGCACCAACACCCTCTGGCCCAAATAGCTTGAAGCAGGAAAATGTCGAGACATTCGCGCCGCATTCACAGCCGATTCGCGCCACCTTCATCACCGCATAGTTGTCATCGGTTAACGCTGGAACACCTGCCGCGCGCAACGTTGCCAGCACATCTGCCAGCACGTAGCTGTCCTGCGGCTGCTGGCGCGTATGCTGCACCAGCGCCGCATCCGGTTGTTGCTCGTCGACGACCTGCTTCAGTGCCGACAGGTCATTGAAATCAACAGTAATAAGCGTCAGCCCCATCTGCTCAATAATAACCCGTGTCGTCGGGTAAACAGGCGCGTCATGCACCAGAAGACGCTGCCCCGGTTTGAGCAAAGCCGCCAGCCCGGCGCGAATCGCGCCAGTCCCCGCGCCTCCTGCACCAGCGCCGCAGCCTGTGCGTGAAATGCATCAGCCAGCACCTGTTCCACACGCTGGGTAACGCGCGGTTGATTCAGTCCTGGCGTTAAGCCTAAATCACCGCCAGTAAGAAACTCGCTGCCGGGGAAATGGCGACAAAGCATCCACCAGCGCAAACTGCTTTGCTGCGCCTCAATAATCGTCAGGCTTTGCAGAGGAAACGTCTTCATAGGTGCCTTCCTTAAGCCGGAACGAACAGGCCGCCAGTAAAGAACATTCAGCAGAATACCGGTGATCATTACTGCCACGACCGGTGCCGCCATTTTCTGTACCGGACGGCCCAGGGATTCGTTGAGGAAGTAAATGGCAACCGCGATAGAGAATCCGGTATAACCCGCCATCTTAATTGCTGCGAAAATCGAACCGACCAGCAGCGCCACTTCCATCAGCATATTCATGGCGTTACGGATGTTATCCGACGCATTACGCACCGACGGATAGCGCCCCAGCCATTTGCCGATCGAACGAAGCAATAAAACTTCTGCCGAAATAACCACTGCACCTAATACCGCTGCAACCATCGGATTCGGCGAGAGATAGCCCACCGCATAAAAACAAAGGTAAAGCCCGCAACTGCATACACACACCCGTTGCTAACGCGGTGGTGGCAATCAACGGCACAAACCCCAGTCCGCGCATAAATTCTGCCAGAGCCGCCTGATTAATCAGCGTTTGCGCGATTGTTCCGGCGTTACGCCTGCGGAATATGCTTCTCCAGTGTGAAGATCGACACTTCACTGCCAGCAAAATCTTCATGCTGGCAACGGCGGCAATCAATGCCCCACGATGGCGATATAGGGTAAGTTTTTGATAATCCGTGACGTGCGTTCTTCAAACACCGAAAGCCCGCTGGCATCGATGTCATTTTCATCACGATGACGCAGGTCGTGAGTTATCGCGATCCCCAGCAGCATCACCATGCCAATAAAGATTTCGATGGATTCAGGGTTAAGATGTGGGAAATAGCGCACGACTACCACACGGGTCATCAGAACAACCACGGCGGCGACCAGACTTTGCTTCCAGCCAAACTGGTAGAAAATCGCCACCAGCGGGAACAGTGCAAAAGCAGAAACCACCGGCGAGCTTAATTCCCCGAGGCTACCTAATACATCCACCGGCAGCGCGGTCAGCAGCTGGTTTACTGGCAACAGGCAAGTAAGGATCAACACGCCCCAGATAGCGCCAAGACCAAACGCCATCAGGCTGTTTATCGCCAGTACGCCGAGGATATCGGTAGGAAGAAAGAGTAACCATGCGTTGAGCAGCCCGGTTTTCAGGGTAAAAGAGATCCCCACCGAGGCCACAAAACCAATGCTCAGACCAAAAGCGATACTCCCCGCCTCGCGACGATTCATATAGCCTTCAATCAGTTGCGGCAGGATCGGGCGGATGCCGTCATGAAAAACAGCCGCCGAGCGATGCGCCAGAAGCGATGTCATACCCGTCAGGCACGCCACCACGATAATCTGAATATACAGATCCATAGTCGTGCCTTTTATTTCAGATGGTTAATCAGCATCGGAATCGCGTGTTCGACGTGCTCAACGGAAAGGCCAAACGCCACTTTCCCTTCAGCGATCATTTTGGCGATATGCTCGTCTTTCGCTTTAATGCCTGGTTTGGCAATGGTGCAACTTTTGTTATAGCCAATCACCGCGATGGCAATCGACAATGCCGCGCCCGCACCGGTATTACACGCACCGATGTAGTAATCCAGTTGCCCGGATTTCACTTTCATTGCCGCTTCCATGTCGTTGTGAATGAAAACTTCAAAACTGCCAGGAGCCGTCGCTTCAATGGTTTTTTTAATCTGCTCACGCTGTAAGCCTGCAACGCCAATCTTTTTCATGAGTCTGTCCTTATTGGAAAAATTGAGAGGGATTTTCACGTAACATCACATCCACATCGGCCTGACTGAATCCTGACTGGCGCAATTGCGGAATAAAGGTGGTCAATAAATAGTCATAGCCATAACCACCATTGGCTTTTAAATGGGAGCGGCGCGTAATATCCATCGACAGCATGACGCGGTTCAGCAACCCACGGTCACGTAGCGCGTGGAGCATCGCAATGCGCTTTTCGTCCGGGTAGTAACTGTTCTTACCAATGGTGTCGAACTGCACGTACGCGCCGAGATCGATCATCTTCAAAATGTTGTCGAGATTGTCTTTCAGATCGCAGTGACCAACGGTGACGCGCGAAAGATCAACTCCGTGGGCTTGCAACAGAGCCAGTTGTTCCAGCCCCATGGTGCTGAACGAAGTATGCGTGGAGATCGGGCGTCCGGTCTGGTTATGCGCCAGCGCAGCGGCAATAAACACCTTCTCTTCCAGCGGCGTAATCTTCCCTTCGCTAGAGCCGATCTCCGCGATAATCCCGGCTTTCAGGTCGGTGCCATCGATACCCTGTTCAATTTCATCGACCATCTCCTGCGCCAGTTCCTGCACGCTGCGGGTCGCCACATGTTCCGGGAAAAACGCGTCCTGGTAATAACCGGTACAGGCCACCACGTTGATCCCCGTCTCGCGCATTACATCAAGCATAAATTGCGCATTGCGCCCCATGTAACGGTTGGTCATCTCAATCACATTACGCACGCCCCGGGTCATCAGGTCGTTCATCTCCTGGCAAATGAACGCATACTGATCAAGGCGGCAGTCCACGTTGTTTTTAAAGCCGGAGAGATCAATATGCAGATGCTCATGGGCGAGGGTGTAACCCGTCGGATCAAAACTCATAGGGTGTCTCCTGCAAACCGGAGGGAGGAAAGAAAAGAGCGACCATTTTGTGGCGGTGGCGCGCGGAAAAATTCACACACGGTAGCCCCCACATCAGAAAGCGTGGTGCGCACACCGAGCTGCGTAGCGATCATCCCTTGCTGATAAACCAGCACTGGCACCACTTCGCGGGTATGGTGGCTGTGACCAATGGTCGGATCGTTACCGTGATCCGCCATGACGATCAGGCAGTCATCTGGCTGCATCGCCTCAACAAGCCGGGCAAGGTTACGGTCAACGACCTGCAAACGTTCGGCATAACGTGCGACGTCTTCTGCATGACCAGCGAGGTCGGTTTCCTGGATATTGGTGCAAATAAACGCCGTCGGATGCGTGTTAAATTCGTCGAGGGTGATATCCATAATCCGCTGGCTATCCACCAGGTTTTGCCAGCTCACGCCATAAGGATTGCTGACGATATCTGCCACCTTACCCACCAGCACGGTTGGCACGCCCGCCTCATACAGTTTTTGCGGCACCTGCACTTTTTCATCAACACCGTAGCCCATATGCACGACCTGGAAACCGTTGTCATAAGCGCCAGAACGCGGCGCATTAATACCAATAAAGCGCCCTTCTTTGCTTTCTGCGGCATCGAGAATACGCTGACTGTTGGTTAACAGGCCGCCAAATGTAATGACCCGACCGACCTGTACCTGCTCACGCACGATACGACCAATTTTGATTGCGTCGTCAAAAGAGATCACAGAGAGATTGGCGGTAATGTTATAGACTTGGCCTAAATCCGCCTCGAGATTATCGCCAATCGCAACCGCCTGATTGACCCACAGAAATTGCAGTTCATCGCCACGGCGCTCCACCTGCCAACCGGCGGATACTAATGCCTGCTCAACACGGTCAATCACATCGCAAAAAGGCATCCGCAGCGGCGGTAACGGGCGCGTGCCTAAAATTTCCTGATGCCCCATAAAGGTATCGCCACCTTCATGTTGCAGCTCTGCCACGCCCCAGGTTGCGGAATCTGACGGCTGCATATCGCCTGGCGCATAACCCAATGCGTTGATTAGCCCCAGCTTCTCCAGCGTTGGTAGCTGCAAATGCGGCAACTGGCTCAGGATGTGACCACAGGTATTCGCTCCCGCATCTTGCGGACGCACCAGCGTGACATCTTTCATTGCCCCTACGCCAAAGCTATCAATCACTAACACCACAAATCGCGCCATTACGCCCCCAGAGAGTTTCCAAGACTGTCATAACGACCAACGATTTTCGGTTCGCCACGGTGAATACCGGACACCAGCACCACATCGCTACGGGTGACAAAAATCTGCGTGCGGAAACAGAGCACCACTGCACTGCTCACCGGATACTCGCCTGCCAGCGGCAGGGTGTAGTCGATACTGCTGTCATCCACAGTTTTGAGATTGGTTTCAGTAATCTTTTGATTTTCTGGCGTAAACACCAGCGCATGTTGCGCATGACCACGACGGTAGTAACCGCCGCCGTAGCAGTAGCTGTCGCCACGGAAATGATGGGAGATTTCACTTAACCAGAGCATCGCGATACGTTCAGGCTGATCGCCCTGCTGGTTTGCCGGAATAGTGCCCGTCAGCGCATGACCGGGTTCGGCATGAGTCACACCGTATTCCGCCAGCAATGGCAGCGAAGTGCAGCTGGTCGCTGAAGGCGCGTTCAGTTGCTCAAGTGCAATACCAGATTTCGCCAGTTGATCCCGTGCCTGTATCAGCGTGTGAAGATTCGGTGTCGGCAAAACTTTTCCGGCAGCCTCATCCCAAAGCAGGCAAGGGAAATGGGTAAGTCCGGCTAAATGCAGCCCCGGCAGTTTCTTAATTTCAGCAACCACCTCGTGCAGCGAATGCTGTACAAAACCGCTCTCCTGCCCCGGATAAAGAAAATCATCGTCGCTATAAACTTTGAGCAGCACAAACTGCACACGTCCGGCCTTCACCGCTGCCGCAGAAACTTCCCGCGCTTTGTCGAGAGTAAACACGGTGATGACGTCGGTGCCCTGTTCAACGGCGTCAGCAACCTGATGACAAGGGATTTGTACCAGATGCCCCTGATGCGCCACCGACAAACCAGCGCGGCGCATGACTCGCGCCTCTTTGTAATCCACCGCCACAATGCCGCTGTAACCTAATGCCAGCAATTTTTCCGCCAGCCATGGGTTACGGCCAAACTGCTTGGTCATCAGATACAGTTCAATGCCGTAAAGCCGCGCCGTCTCAATCAGTCGCTTACCGTTTTCCAGTACCTGATCCACGTCGATCACCCAGCTGTCCGGGGCGATCTTGCCCTGCTGCCACAAACTTAGTGCGGCGGAAATCAGCGCCGGGTTCTGGCGTTTCAATGCTTCTACAAACATCTTGTTGCCTCGTTTCTGTTCCTTGAATTAAATATTCATTTTTTTGAATATTTAGGTTGTGCGACGTGGATTTGTCGGGAGCTTCAAACCTCTTCGTTAGCAGCCATCCATAATCCATAAAGGTTGGCCAGCAAATAGCCTTCTTCACACGGGTTAACTTCCAGTGCGAATTCCTTCAACAACACCTGATGCAATTGCACAACGGCTTGCCAGTGGCTGGATTGCGCCAGCTCTGCCAGCAATTCGTTATCCAGCGGCTCTATTTCTTCACCACGGCGACTGCGCATCAGTGCACTCGCCATATGTGTCATCGCCATCGTTCCTTGCTCACTGCGCACCGGCAGATGGCACTCTGTTTCCAGTACGTTGACGACCTGCATCATGCCTTTGCAGATGTCCTTATCAATAACGCCTGCCTCGCAAAGCAGGTTGAGTCTGGTTTCCATATCAGATGCCTTTCGTTTAATAACTCGGTTCCTGTTCCCCACTCACTACCCGTTGTTGATGGGCGAGCAGGGCGTGTTTATCTACAACGGCACGCAGCAGTTGTTGCATTGGGTAATCATCGACTCGCGTCAGGACCACGGCTTCGGTGGCCTGTAAAAATCGCGGATCGTCTGTGAGCGGCGTCGCCTCTAATCCCAGCATGGTCAGTTCGTTTTCCGCCACCACGTTCCAGATCACCGCATCGACATCGCCTTTAACAATGCGTTGTAAACTCTCGTGATAAGAGAGATCGACTCGTTCCACATCACTACCGCCAAAAAAAACATCGGTCATGATTTTCTGATCCGCCGAACGGTTATCCAGCCCCACGCGCTTCACGTTTGCGGACTCGCCTTTACGGCAAATCAACTGGTGCTCGCCAACGTAGGTGTGCGGCCCCAACTCCAGCGCGAGGCATAACCCTTTTTGCGTGAGATAACTTTCCGCCGCCAGTCGGGAAACCACCGCCATGTCATACACGCCGTTAAGTAAACACTCCACGCGAATATCCGCGCCGCGCATATGCGCATAGTAAAAAGGAATGCCATCAAACTGAGCTTTCAGCCCGCTCGCTAAACCTTCGTACAAGCGGGTATAGGGCAAAGGCATCGCACATACCACGTTGTTGATATCCACATGACTCAGCAATGCTTTGTTATCCATCTCGACCAGATAACTGCCATTGCGCCCACGGCGTTCAATCCGTATCGCTCCGCTTGATTCCAGCGTTTTCAACGCGGCCTGCGTCAGGCCAACCGATGAACGGCATTCAGTTGCCAGCTCATCTATGGTTTTCAACCTATTACCGCATTTTTCACCCAACAAATAACGGGCCAGCGTCGTGATAACGACGCCTTCTTTTTTGATAAACGTTCGACGCATAATATATTTTCAATAAAATGAATGTTTATATCTTCATTAAAATGAAGATAAGTGGCAACTGTGAGATGTGGAAACGGCGAGGCGCTTCACATTTTTTCGGATTATTGCAAATGAGGATAAAAAAACCGGGTTTCCCCGGTTTCAGAGTGATGACGAAGTGATTTATTCGACAATGCGAGCAAAGGGTAATTCCCACTGGCGCTTGCCTGCTCCCCTCACCCTAACCCTCTCCCCAAAGGGGCGAGGGGACCGTCCGAGCGTTTTGATATTACGGCTTCGCCACAAAACCAATCGCTTCGTACACCGCTTTCAGCGTACGGGAAGCGTGTACACTGGCTTTTTCTGCGCCGTCTTTCATCACCTGTTGCAGGAAGGCTTCATCGTTGCGGAAACGGTGATAGCGTTCCTGCAATTCAGTCAGCATACCGGAAACGGCATCAGCCACTTCACCTTTCAGATGACCATACATCTTGCCTTCGAACTGTTTTTCCAGTTCTGGGATGCTCTGGCCCGTTACCGCAGAAAGGATATCCAGCAGGTTGGAAACGCCCGCTTTGTTCTGCACATCGTAGCGAACTACCGGCGGCTCGTCGGAGTCAGTGACCGCGCGTTTGATTTTCTTCACTACCGATTTCGGATCTTCCAGCAGGCCGATAACGTTATTGCGGTTATCGTCAGACTTGGACATCTTCTTGGTCGGCTCCAGCAGCGACATTACGCGCGCGCCAGATTTCGGAATAAACGGCTCCGGCACCTTAAAGATCTCGCCATACAGCGCGTTGAAACGCTGGGCGATATCGCGACTCAGTTCCAGGTGCTGTTTCTGGTCTTCACCCACCGGTACCAGATTAGTTTGATACAGCAGGATGTCCGCAGCCATCAGCACCGGATAGTCAAACAGACCAGCGTTGATGTTCTCGGCATAACGCGCAGATTTATCTTTAAACTGGGTCATGCGGCTCAGTTCGCCGAAGTAGGTATAGCAGTTCAGTGCCCAGCCTAACTGCGCATGTTCTGGTACGTGGGACTGAACAAAAATGGTGCTTTTCTCAGGATCGATACCACAAGCCAGATACAAGGCCAGCGTATCCAGCGTCGCTTTACGCAGCTTCTGTGCATCCTGGCGCACGGTGATCGCGTGTTGGTCAACGATACAGTAAATGCAATGGTAGTCATCCTGCATGTTTACCCACTGACGCAGCGCACCCATGTAGTTACCAATGGTCAATTCACCTGAGGGCTGTGCGCCACTAAAAACGATGGGCTTAGTCATTTTTCGATTCCTGATTTTCGCTATGCGGAAGCCCTAATGCGGGCAGAAGGTCATTTATAGACTGATAAATTACATCAGGCTGGCTGAGATCGATAGCCTCGCCGTAGTTATATCCGTAGGTTAAGCCAACTGATGGGCAACCTGCCGCTTTTGCCGCCTGAATATCATTGCGTGAGTCGCCGACAAACAGCATCTCTTGTGGGGCAATTCCCATCCGCTCAGCCACCAGTAACAGCGGGTCCGGATGCGGTTTTTTGTTTTGCACATCATCGCCGCCGATAACCACGCTAAAGTATTTGGCAATATCTAAGGCTTCGAGCAGCGGCGCGACGAACGGCGTCGGTTTGTTGGTGACCAGGCCTAGCGGCAGGCCTTTAGCCTGCAACGCGCCCAACGTATCGGCAACGTGCGGGAACAAAAACGTCCCCTCTTCGGCAACCTCGCTATAGTAGCGATCGAACAGTTTACGCAGAATACGTACCTGTTCTTCTGCCGGAATGTCGTCATCAACGGGCGGTTTACCCATTGTTTTACGCAGAGTCGCACGTTCCTGACGCGCCCAGGTCAATGCGCGCTCCATCAGAACATCTGCGCCGTTACCAATCCAGGTAATAACGCGTTCTTCACCTGCGATGGGCAACTCCAGCGCATACAGCGCCATATCTACCGCAGCAGCAAGACCGGGAGCACTGTCGACCAGCGTACCATCAAGATCAAAAGCGACGCCGCGAATATCTTCAAACTTATTCATGACTTACCTTTGCCAGTTCACTGCGCATTTCATCAATGACTTTTTTGTAGTCTGGCTGGTCGAAGATTGCCGAACCGGCGACGAACATATCCGCGCCCGCCGCAGCGATTTCGCCAATGTTGTTCACCTTCACGCCACCGTCCACTTCCAGACGAATGTCAAAGCCAGACTCGTCGATACGGCGACGTACTTCGCGCAGTTTATCCAGTGTTTGAGGAATGAAAGACTGACCGCCGAAACCAGGATTGACGGACATCAGCAGGATCACATCCAGCTTATCCATCACGTAATCCAGATAGCTCAGAGGTGTCGCCGGGTTAAATACCAGACCCGCTTTACAGCCATTTTCTTTAATCAGTTGCAGCGTGCGGTCAACATGCTCGGAGGCTTCTGGATGAAAGGTAATGATGCTGGCACCAGCGGCAGCGAAATCAGGCACAATGCGATCGACGGGTTTCACCATCAGATGTACGTCGATAGGGGCGGTAATGCCATAGTTACGCAAGGATTTCAGCACCATTGGCCCAATCGTCAGATTGGGAACATAGTGGTTATCCATGACGTCAAAATGCACGACATCAGCGCCAGCTGCCAGGGCTTTTGCGGTATCTTCACCCAGGCGGGCAAAATCAGCCGACAGAATTGAGGGGCAATCAAATACTGTTTCATCCGCTTCTTGAGAATTATTTTTCGCGGGTGAAACGACTCCTGGTTTGTACAAAGCCAGCAGTTCGTCCACCTTTTTACGTGTGCCGCCGTTGCTGCTTATACTGCGTCGAACTTTGACGACATGCAATTTTGCGCGCTGATACCACTCACGCGTTAACATCGTATCGTGATTGGAGATCAGCACTGGAATATGGCGCTCAACCAGACCTTCGGCGATCTCCGCCAGATGCGCTTGTTGTTCAAGCGTAAAACTGTTTGTGTGATACGCCGTAAAGTTGGCGGTCGCAGACAGCGGTGCATAAGGCGGATCGCAATAGACGACGGATGCATCATCTGCGCGCGCCATGCTATCGGCGTAAGACTCACAATAGAAAAAGGCATTCTGCGCTTTTTCAGCGAAGTGATACAACTCTGCTTCCGGGAAATAGGGTTTTTTGTAGCGGCCAAACGGCACATTAAACTCACCGCGCAGATTGTAACGACACAGGCCGTTGTAACCGTAGCGGTTCAAATATAAAAACAGTACCGCCCGACGGAACGGATCCTGGCTTTTGTTGAACTCTTCGCGGAACTGATAGTAAACCTCGGCGCAATTTGTTTCGGGAACAAACAGCTCGCGTGCGGCCTGTACGTACTCATCAGTACGCATCTTCACAATGTTATAGAGACTGATCAGGTCGCTATTGATATCGGCAAGGATATAACGAGAAAAGTCGGTGTTGAGAAACACCGACCCGGCACCTACAAAAGGCTCAACCAGACATTCGCCCTTGGGCAAATGCCGTTTAATATCATCAAGCAGGGGATACTTGCCCCCTGCCCACTTCAAAAAAGCGCGATTTTTCTTCATGCTGACTAACTAATTACACCTTCTCCGGCTGTGGAGAAAGCTCCGACAGCATCCAGCGCTTCAGGCAACTCCCGCAACGATAAACCATTGCGGGAGATAACCTTGATTACTTCAGATCGGCCTGTACCTGACGCAGCGGTTTCGCCCACGGGTTTTTGGCCTGGACATCTGCTGGCAATGTAGATACCGCTTTTTTCGCCTCTTCTTTCGAAGCATACACGCCAGAAACCAGGACATACCACGGCTGACCATTACGCGTCGTTTCATAGACAACGTAGTTTTTCAGATTCTCTTTCTTCGCCCAACCGTTCAGGTTGTCGTAGTTAGAGGAACTGCTCAGCTGCAGAGTGTAATGGCTGGACGGTGCCGATTTCAACGAACCCACATTACCTGCGGTCTTCCCTCCAGCGGCTGGTGTTGCCGTGGTTTGCGCCGGGGATGCCGTCTGTACTGGAGCCGTAGTCGCCGTCTCTTTTGGTGCTGGCGTAGAAGTCGCAGCCGGTGCCTTCGTGCTCGCCACAGGAGCAGCTGGTTCAGTACGCTTCGGCGTCTGTGCTACCGGCTTCGGTTCCGTTTTCACGGTTGCTTGCGGTTTTTTCGGTTCAATCACCGCCTGCTGACGAGCTGGACGCGTAGTGGCCGGACGTTCAGCAGTTTGCGTTTTCGCCGTGTCACGCGATGCATTGCCATTGCGTACTGGCGCGACAGTTGCTGGTTCAGTCGGCAATGTAGAATTGACCGCCACATTGTTCAACTGTTGCTGATTTTGTGGCTGGGTCAGCGCATTGTTCAGGTCACCCTGCACTTCAACACGTTGTTGACCATCCGTTGCCGCCGGGTTTGCCCTTGAGTCGGCGTAGAAGAGATCGGTGGCAGAGAAACATCCTGCTGAGTATTTTCCGCAGACGTGGTTCCCGGCGCTGGCTGCACCCCATTCGCCTGATCGGTCGCATTGCCTGCAAGATCAATACTCTTCTCGCCAGACGCGGTTTGATCGCTGGAAGAGGTCGAGGGGGTTTAGCGCAGAACCGATACCGATGATCAACAGCAGTAGAACCAAAATGCCGACGCCCATCATCATATACTGACGAGAAGCGGGTTTACTGGCTGCTTTTTTGCGCTTACGCGGACGACGCTCTACGCGCTCTTCATCCACGGTTTCATCTTCGGATTCGTCAATTTCTTCTTCGATTTCCGGTTCCTCATTGCGCTCTTTTTGCGCACGAGTCGGACGGCGATCGTCAGTGTCATCAAGTTCAATATCATCAAAATTGATCTGCGGTTCGCCACGTTCAGTACGCTCAGAACGTTCAGAAGATTGACGAGAACGACCAGTACGACGATCGCTGGGATCGGGTTTCAGCTCGTCTTCTGGTTTGAATTCATCCATTTAACACCCCACTAAAAGGTTAATGCTTACCACGTTGCAATTAACCTGAAGCTAATAGACCGCTTGATAAGCGGCCTGACCTTTCTTGTTGTTACGCTGATTGACAATCGGCAATGGCGTTAAGAACAAGCTCGTGCGAAACGCCGCTGCGAACTTCACTCTTACCAATTGCCAACGGAAGAATTAAGCGTATCTCTCCCGCAAGGACTTTCTTGTCACGCAGCATATGCGGTAAATACGCCTGCGCGGACATTTCGCGCGGCCCATTGACCGGTAACCCAGCCCGCTTGAGCAGGGTTATAATACGCTGCGTTTCGGCAGAACTAAACTGCCCGAGACGTTCCGACGTCCGCGCCGCCATCACCATACCCGCAGCGACCGCTTCACCATGTAACCAATTGCCATACCCCATTTCAGCTTCAATGGCATGACCAAAGGTGTGTCCCAGATTCAGTAAAGCACGTAACCCGGTTTCGCGCTCGTCGGCGGCGACAACTTCTGCCTTCAGTTCACAACAACGGCGAATACAGTACGCCATTGCCGGACCGTCCAGACGCAACAACGCATCCAGATTCTCTTCCAGCCAGTTAAAAAACGCACCGTCAAGAATAATGCCGTATTTGATGACTTCTGCCAGCCCCGACGCTAACTCACGCGGGGGAAGCGTTTTCAGACAGTCGAGATCCACCACCACTGAAGCAGGCTGGTAGAACGCGCCAATCATGTTTTTACCGAGGGGATGGTTGACCGCAGTTTTGCCGCCAACGGAGGAATCGACCTGCGACAGTAACGTCGTCGGGACTTGAATGAAACGAACACCGCGCTGATAACTCGCCGCCGCGAAGCCGGTCAGATCGCCCACTACGCCGCCGCCAAGCGCCACCAGCGTAGTATCGCGACCATGCGGCTTTTGTAACAACGCCGTAAAGACGGTATCGAGTACAGCCAGGCTTTTATACTGCTCGCCGTCAGGGAGGATAACGCTATCGACGTTAACACCCGCCTGTTCAAGTACGCCGCGGACCTTATCGAGATACAGAGGAGCCAGGGTTTCGTTGGTGACCAACATGACCTGCTCGCCCGATTTCAGCGGTAAGAATGAAGCTGGTTCATTAAACAAACCAGATGCGATGGTAATTGGGTAACTACGTTCCCCGAGAGTAACGACAATCCTCTCCATAACGCGACATCCACCTTAATTACTGTACCCGCAGACGAGTGTATATAAAGCCAGAATTAGTTGCTTTCCAGCATGTGAATAATCTGGTTTGCAACCACTTTAGCGCTTTGATCATCAGTACGAATGGTCACGTCGGCAATCTCTTCATACAGCGGATTGCGTTCATTGGCCAACGCTTCCAGAACTTCACGCGGCGGTGTTTCAACGTGCAGCAACGGGCGTTTTTTATCACGCTGCGTGCGTGCAAGTTGCTTTTCGATGGTCGTTTCAAGATAAACGACAACGCCACGAGCGGAAAGACGGTTACGCGTTTCACGGGATTTCACAGAGCCGCCGCCAGTAGCCAGCACAATACCCTGTTTCTCGGTCAACTCATTGATGACCTTTTCTTCGCGATCGCGGAAGCCTTCTTCGCCTTCTAAATCGAAAACCCAGCCCACATCAGCTCCGGTTCGTTTCTCAATCTCTTGATCGGAATCGTAAAATTCCATATTGAGTTGTTGAGCTAACTGGCGCCCAATAGTGCTTTTTCCGGCACCCATAGGCCCAACCAGAAAGATATTGCGTTTCTCTGCCATTTTTTCGGTACTACTAAGACTATTCGTTAATGATAAACCCGCTTCGCTCAGAGAGCGCCGCAGGACATGAACTGAAACCTCATAAGATATTGCGAGAGTCAGACTGAAAATTATCTCAATACTCCAGCGGGTTTGGCAACTGAATAAATCACCCATCCCTCTGCATATCTGGTCGCTGCAAGCGCGCTGCCTTGCTACCACCGCTCTGGCGATAAATCACCGGGTAAGATTAGCGTAAAAAAGACAGCAAAATGCCGCCTGAATGATAAATCATCATCATGGAACGCAGGCAGCGAAGAGCACCAACTCTCAAATCGGTACTCCTTGTATGCTAAATACCTGCGCGCGTCAAATAGATGAAACACGTTCAGCATAAAAACATTACCGCTTTTACGGCTGTTTACTCACTGGAAACCAGTCGTGGCGTGATAAACACCACTAACTCGCGTCGTTCATCTTCTTTTCCGTCATGACGAAATAATTGCCCGAACCAGGGAATGTCGCCAAGCAACGGTACGCTATCCTGACCCGATTTATTTTTACGGGTAAAAATGCCGCCCAGCGCCAACGTTTCTCCGCTTTTGACCTCGACCTGCGTTTCGATCTCCTGCTTATCAATCGCCAGCACTTCGCCATCGGCCTGCTGTAGCACCTGCCCCGGAACGTTCTGGCTGATGTGTAATTTCAGCCGGATGCGACCTTTTTGTAACACCGTGGGCGTGACCTCCATCCCCAGGACGGCCTCTTTAAATTCCACCGACGTCGCGCCACTTTCCCCGCTGGAAACCTGATATGGAATTTCGCTCCCCTGTTTAATGCTGGCAGGCTGAAGATGTGAGGCCAGCAGACGCGGACTGGCGATAATATCCAGCTGCTGTTTTTGTTCGAGCGCAGAAAGCTCAAGATCCAGCAAGCGTCCGTTGATGCGCCCAATGTTAAAACCGACATGCGTTGTCGCCGTCGCTACGGAGAGGTCGCTACCAAGCGTGGTGACTTGCCCAACGCCACCAGCGTGTTGCGCATCGGCCAGCGTCCATTTCACGCCTAACTCACGCAAACTTTTTTCATTAATGGTGACAATATGCGCCGACAGCTCAACCTGCCCGACCGGCAGATCCATTTGCGCTACCCACTGTTCAAGCGCGCTTAACGCCGTTTTGTTATCTCGTAGCAAAAGGCGATTGGTGCGTTATCGACGGTCATACTCCCTTTGGCACTCAGTAGCTTCTCCCCGCTTTCGCCAGTTCTCCCGCGTCGGCGTATTGCAGGGTTATACTGCGATTTTCCAGCGGCAGATTTGCCTGCGCCCGCGCCTGCTCCGCCTCGGCGGGCGATATTGTTATTCTGCCAGGCAATGGAATGCACTGAGAGAATGTTGTCTTCCTGCCGCGTTATCAGTCCGGCGCTTTTCACTACAGTTTGTAGTGCCTGCTTCCAGGGAACATCTGTTAGATGTAACGACACCGTACCGCTGACGTCTGGCGACACGACCAGGTTCAACTTCTCCTGTTCAGCCAGCGCCTGCAACACCTGAGCTACCGGAACGTCATCCACCATCAGCGTCACTTTTTGCGGCTTTGCCGCCTGTACGCCGGGTATCAGCATCAACAGTAGTGCGGCTATCCATTGCTTCATTTGTATCTCCTTGCCGTTGCCACAACCATTGTGGCGGTTCGCAGTTTGTCCCGGTACCCAGCGTTAGTACGTCTGGCGTCAGCTGTAAAATTGTCCAGCCGTTTTCCAGCACATCGTTTTGCTGCACCCGTCGCCATTTCTTTTGCCCGTCTTTTATTACACCGATGATGCGCTCGCCTCGCCCTACCATCCCCTGATAGCGCCACTGGCTAAGTTCGCTAATCCGGCATAGATCTTCCGGCGGTTTAAAAGGGTCACGCATACCGGTTAAAAGGCACAATGCAATACCTGCCAACAACCAGCGTTTAACCCTCATGCGGCGTCTCCAGTTGTAGCGTGAACAAAAGATCATCACCTTCCACGCTTAACGAAAAACGGCTCACGCTGACGTTGCGCTCTGCCAGCCGTGTAAATGCCGACGGCACTGCTTCCCACAGCGTTTTCAACGCCAACTCGCCTCCCTGCGCGGATGGATGCCGGAAACCAGTTGCGCGCCGGATAACTGAAAATCCAGTGGCGAAAGGGCAGCGTTTTTCCTCGCTGAAGGGGTGGTGTCTACCAGGCGATACAGTGCGGCCCACTGCTGGTGATGACTTGCCCGTAGTCGAATTAATGCGTCGCGCTCTTCATGGTGTGTCGATGATAGAAAAATGAGCGTAACTAACATCAGCAACCAGACTGCCCAGCAAAGCTGGCGGAGGCGGGGTGATGTGGCGAACCACCAGTCAAAGAACATGTTCATCGCTAACCTTCCTTGTTAACTGATACTCAAATTGCCAGCGTCCCTGCGCATCCTGCTGCGTGGCTCCCCGCTGATTGAGATGAAAAGACGCATCCTGGCGGAGTGACGTTTCTAGTGCGTTTAACGCGGTAATGCTTGTTGTCAGCCCCTTGATCTCCAGCGTTCCCTGCTGCCAGCTTATCGTTGTCAGCCAGGCGTGCTCGGGTAAAAGCGCCGCCAGTGCTTCCAGCGCAGATTGCCAGTCGCGGGTAAATTGTCGCTGGCGCTGCCGTTGCGAACGCTGTTCGCGTAACTGCTGTTGCTCCAGCAAACGTGGCTTCGTTATCTGTAAGCTGCGGGCGAGTTGTTGTTCCGCCTGAAGCAAAACTGCGTCTATGCGCGCTTCGGCGCTGCCTGTCAGACGCAGTATTAGCGTTATCCCGACGGCCAGCAGCAGAGGCGCAACGAACATCAGCAACCAGAAACGCAGAAAAGCGGTCCGGCGTTGCTGTCGCCAGGGCAAAAAATTAATTGGCGGGTTCATCAGTACGCCTTCCCAAGCGCCAGCCCCAGCGCGATGGCAAAGTCTCCACCTGGCGGCGGTAGCGGCGGCTGACGAACAGAAACGGCCTCCCAGGGATCAAATCCGCCTTCGCCACATATCGCGACGCTTTCGGGATCAACGGATAACGCTGCCGCCAGCTCCTTCGCGCTAGTCATCCCCACCGCCAGTTTGCGCCCCCAGCGACAGCGTGTCGCCCACAGCCACTGTTCGTTATCACGCCAGGCCAGACATTGCTGATGAGAAGGTAAAAAAGGCAGGAATTGCTGTAATGCACTGGCATCCGGGGTGATCGCGCTCACATGAACACGCAACCTTTCTGCCAGAGTAAGTAGCGTTGCCAGCTCTTTGCTTTGCGCGGCAGTCACGTTATAGGCGGGGCTGAGTGAGTCTTCGCTGTAATCGAAGCGCAGGGAGTCCGGATCCATATCCAGCTCGCGGGCCATCGTCCCTGACAGCCAGGCCGTTTGCTCCCGCTCACCAAGGGACATCGACGGGCGCGGAAATGACCGCTGTAATGTGCGACTGGCGGGAAACGCCAACATAATGTGATGACGCTGCGGCAGTTCGCGACTCCACGGTAACAACGTTTTAGCCAGCTGCTGCGCATCAACAATCCGCCCATCTTTGATAATGTCGTTCTCCAGCGGCAACCGCCACCAGCGTTGCAAAAAGCATTCTTTGCTCCCCGCACGATCGCAACCGCTACCGCTTCTTGCTGTTGTAAATGCAAACCAATTTGCCAGATCTTAAATGCCATTGTGATGATCTCCTTATCACCCGTCACTCTGACGGGTATATCAATGCGTCTGGCGCCTTTATACTACCGCGCGTTTGTTTATAAACTGCCCAAATGAAACTAAATGGGAAATTTCCAGTGAAGTTCGTAAAGTATTTTTTGATCCTTGCAGTCTGTTGCATTCTGCTGGGAGCAGGCTCGATTTATGGCCTATACCGCTACATCGAGCCACAACTGCCGGATGTGGCGACATTAAAAGATGTTCGCCTGCAAATTCCGATGCAGATTTACAGCGCCGATGGCGAGCTGATTGCTCAATACGGTGAGAAACGTCGTATTCCGGTTACGTTGGATCAAATCCCACCGGAGATGGTGAAAGCCTTTATCGCGACGGAAGACAGCCGCTTCTACGAGCATCACGGCGTTGACCCGGTGGGGATCTTCCGTGCGGCAAGTGTGGCGCTGTTCTCCGGCCACGCGTCACAAGGGGCGAGTACCATTACCCAGCAGCTGGCGAGAAATTTCTTCCTCAGTCCAGAACGCACGCTGATGCGTAAGATTAAGGAAGTCTTCCTCGCGATTCGCATTGAACAGTTGCTGACGAAAGACGAGATCCTCGAGCTTTATCTGAACAAGATTTACCTCGGTTACCGCGCCTATGGTGTCGGTGCTGCGGCACAAGTCTATTTCGGTAAAACGGTCGACCAACTGACGCTGAACGAAATGGCTGTGATCGCCGGGCTGCCGAAAGCGCCTTCCACCTTTAATCCGCTCTACTCAATGGATCGTGCCGTCGCGCGGCGTAACGTCGTACTGTCGCGGATGCTGGATGAAGGGTATATCACCCAACAACAGTTCGATCAGACACGCACTGAGGCGATTAACGCTAACTATCACGCGCCGGAGATTGCTTTCTCTGCGCCGTACCTGAGCGAAATGGTGCGCCAGGAGATGTATAACCGTTATGGCGAAAGTGCCTATGAAGACGGTTATCGCATTTACACCACCATCACCCGCAAAGTGCAGCAGGCCGCACAGCAGGCGGTACGTAATAACGTGCTGGACTACGACATGCGCCACGGCTATCGCGGCCCGGCAAATGTGCTGTGGAAAGTGGGCGAGTCGGCGTGGGATAACAACAAGATTACCGATACGCTGAAGGCGCTGCCAACCTATGGTCCGCTGCTGCCTGCCGCAGTCACCAGCGCCAATCCTCAGCAAGCGACGGCGATGCTGGCGGACGGGTCGACCGTCGCATTGAGTATGGAAGGCGTTCGCTGGGCGCGTCCTTACCGTTCGGATACTCAGCAAGGACCGACGCCGCGTAAAGTGACCGATGTTCTGCAAACGGGTCAGCAAATCTGGGTTCGTCAGGTTGGCGATGCATGGTGGCTGGCACAAGTGCCGGAAGTGAACTCGGCGCTGGTGTCGATCAATCCGCAAAACGGTGCCGTTATGGCGCTGGTCGGTGGCTTTGATTTCAATCAGAGCAAGTTTAACCGCGCCACCCAGGCACTGCGTCAGGTGGGTTCCAACATCAAACCGTTCCTCTACACCGCGGCGATGGATAAAGGTCTGACGCTGGCAAGTATGTTGAACGATGTGCCAATTTCTCGCTGGGATGCAGGTGCCGGTTCTGACTGGCAGCCGAAGAACTCACCACCGCAGTATGCTGGTCCAATTCGCTTACGTCAGGGGCTGGGTCAGTCGAAAAACGTGGTGATGGTACGCGCAATGCGGGCGATGGGCGTCGACTATGCTGCAGAATATCTGCAACGCTTCGGCTTCCCGGCGCAAAACATTGTCCACACCGAATCGCTGGCGCTGGGTTCAGCGTCCTTCACCCCAATGCAGGTGGCGCGCGGCTACGCGGTCATGGCGAACGGTGGCTTCCTGGTGGACCCGTGGTTTATCAGCAAAATTGAAAACGATCAGGGCGGCGTGATTTTCGAAGCGAAACCGAAAGTAGCCTGCCCGGAATGCGATATTCCGGTGATTTACGGTGATACGCAGAAATCGAACGTGCTGGAAAATAACGATGTTGAAGATGTCGCTATCTCCCGCGAGCAGCAGAATGTTTCTGTACCAATGCCGCAGCTGGAGCAGGCAAATCAGGCGTTAGTGGCGAAGACTGGCGCGCAGGAGTACGCACCGCACGTCATCAACACTCCGCTGGCATTCCTGATTAAGAGTGCTTTGAACACCAATATCTTTGGTGAACCAGGCTGGCAGGGTACCGGCTGGCGTGCAGGTCGTGATTTGCAGCGTCGCGATATCGGCGGGAAAACCGGTACCACTAACAGTTCGAAAGATGCGTGGTTCTCGGGTTACGGTCCGGGCGTTGTGACCTCGGTCTGGATTGGCTTTGATGATCACCGTCGTAATCTCGGTCATACAACGGCTTCCGGAGCGATTAAAGATCAGATCTCAGGTTACGAAGGCGGTGCCAAGAGTGCCCAGCCTGCATGGGACGCTTATATGAAAGCCGTTCTTGAAGGTGTTGCCGGAGCAGCCGCTGACGCCGTCCGGGTATTGTGACGGTGAATATCGATCGCAGCACCGGGCAGTTAGCTAATGGTGGCAACAGCCGCGAAGAGTATTTCATCGAAGGTACGCAGCCGACACAACAGGCGGTGCACGAGGTGGGAACGACCATTATCGATAATGGTGAGGCACAGGAATTGTTCTGATTAAAAAGGCGCTTCGGCGCCTTTTCAGTTGGCTGACAAAGTGCATTTGTTTATGCCGGATGCGGGTGAACGAACGTTATCCGGCTAACAAAATCGTGAAAAATCAATATATTGCAGGAAACCCATAAGCCTGATAAGCGTTGTGCATCAGGCAAACTTCACGCATTTACACTCGCCCCTGCCCTTTCAACCATTCGCGCACGAGGAACAGCGCGCTGACATTACGCGCTTCGTTGAAGTCAGGGTCTTCCAGCAAATCCATCATATGCGCCAGCGGCCAGCGCACCTGTGGTAGCGGCTCTGGCTCATCGCCTTCCAGCGATTCCGGGTAGAGATCTTGCGCGACCACGATATTCATTTTGCTGGAAAAGTAAGACGGTGCCATGCTGAGCTTCTTCAAAAAAGTCAGATCGTTCGCACCAAATCCAACCTCTTCTTTTAGCTCGCGGTTAGCGGCTTCGTAGACGCTTTCACCCGGATCAATTAATCCTTTCGAAAAACCTAATTCGTAGGATTCAGTTCCCACTGCGTATTCGCGGATCAGGATCAGGTGATCGTCCACAATCGGCACAATCATCACTGCTTCCCGGTTGGTTGGACGCATTCGTTCATAAACACGCCGCACGCCATTGCTGAACTCCAGATCCACGCTCTCGACGGTAAACAGTCGGGAACGGGCTACAGTTTCAACATTCAGAATGGTGGGTTTTTGTAATGATTTGCTCATCGTGGGATCTATGCTGTGAAATCAGCGGTTATTGTGCGATATCGGACACGCTTTCGGCAATGTGAATTGCATGTTATTTACATTTATGTAACTTAATAAATAATCGTCCTCAAATCAAATTAAAAGTCAATAGGTTGAAATAACTCCAGGAATTTGCTGATATTCCGCCTTCAGAGGGTTTGCTATGATCAGCGGTTACTGTGATGTGCTTAATGATGCTCAAGTTAAACTCCACGCTTGCCGATAGCCAACCGCAGAATCATGTATTGTGTCTGGTGCGACTGACCACGCCTGACAGACTAAGTAAGATGGGGAAAGCATGAGCACCATTGTGATTTTTTTAGCTGCTTTGCTGGCCTGCTCACTACTTGCGGGATGGCTGATAAAAGTGCGATCCAGACGGCGTCAGCTGCCCTGGACCAACGCCTTCGCGGATGCGCAAACGCGTAAACTCACACCTGAAGAACGTAGCGCCGTTGAAAATTATCTTGAGAGCCTGACGCAGGTATTACAGGTGCCTGGCCCAACGGGAGCTAGCGCGGCACCGATCTCTCTGGCGCTGAATGCCGAAAGCAACAACGTCATGATGCTGACACACGCTATCACGCGTTACGGCATCTCTACCGACGATCCGAATAAATGGCGTTACTACCTCGATTCGGTAGAAGTCCACCTGCCCCCTTTCTGGGAACAATACATCAACGATGAGAATACCGTTGAACTGATTTATACCGATTCGCTGCCGCTGGTTATTTCACTCAACGGTCATACGCTGCAGGAGTACATGCAGGAAACGCGCGGCTATGCCTTGCAACCTGTTC